>SWCC01000751.1_pt1 | contig 19809 bp, 19 predicted proteins | sample 4692971 | NCBI WGS metagenome assembly SWCC01 (sample SAMN10267277, study PRJNA491770) | bioreactor metagenome | isolation source: DHS bioreactor inoculated with subseafloor sediment | place: Japan: off Shimokita Peninsula | collected 2006-08 | reverse complement strand
AAAAAAATGAATAACAAACAACAGTACTTAAGATGTGTTGTTCAGCAAGTTTTTATTATAGGTATACTCTTAATATCTCCGCCACTTGTTTTAGGTAAAAATGTAGTGTTGAACGATATAAATCATGTTCTTTCGGACTATGCTATTATGGAAAGCGAATTTTTGCTTGGTAAAATATTATTATTTCATGGAAATGATTCTAAAGAGCCATTGTATGTATCGGTTCGTATTTTTGAATCAGAGAATAAATATATTGAACACTGCAACCAGTTTGCTCAGGCTGAACCACCTGGAAACGCTTACTTCTCTATAGTTTACAATGAGGTAGTCATATATAAAAGTAAAAATTATTTTAAGAGCATTATCCATGAAGGCCAACATTGTATTTTTAGAGTCACATTTCCAAAGCCGCCTAGATGGCTTAATGAAGGATTATCGGAGTTTTTTGAAACTGCCTATGTATCAGCTGGAAAAGCCTATGTTAAACCGCAAAAAAAGAAAATGATGAGACTCCAGACATGGCTTAAAAACGGGGAACTATTATCTATACAAGAGTTCTTGAGTTGGTCAAATCGGAAATGGAGACGAAAGAATCAGAAGCCCGAAAATATAAGTAGTACTATGTCGTGGGGAATGATATATTTCTTTATGTCCTCAAATGAACGCAAGGATATTTTGAAGAGAATTATAAGTGAATTAAAAAATAGTAAAGGGGATTCTTTGGAGATTATTGATTGTGTATATGAAGGTGGAATTTCAGTGTTTGAAAAAGAATTTCATCAATTTATTATGGAGATGTCAGCAAAAAGGAAGATTCAATTCTGACACTGACATGACAGGTACCAAGTTTGAAAAACCTCTCAGAATTTCATAAAATAAGTCTATATGAGAATTAGTAAAAAGTATCCGGGTTTCATTCTTGCGATAGGATTGTGTTTATGGCTTGCAACTACTCTGACGCATTCGGAGATGGAACCCACAAATCCTTTAGCTGGCTCAAATGCTCCAGTATCAAATACCGTAACCTTTGATTTTAAGAATACGGACATCAAAGATGTTTTGCGAGCCATAGCGGCATCAAAAGGAATTAATATTGTGACGGAGCCGGAAGTCAAAGGCAATGTCACAATACATTTAAAGGAAGTGCCGCTTGAAGTGGGGCTGAAGACACTCCTTGAATCAAATGGATTTACCTACAAAATAGAAAACAATATCTACAAGGTGTTTAAGTCAAAAGAAAGCAAGCTCTACACAATTTCGTATGCCAACGGTTTGTTAAATCTTGATATCAGAGGCGCTGATGTTAGAGAGGTTCTTATTGAAATAGCCCGTCAGAGCGGAGTTAATATCGTCGCTGATAAATCTGTTTCAGGAAAAGTCAACATTCATATAGACAACATTCCCTTTGATACGGGACTCAGGACTTTTCTTAATGCAAACGGTTTTAATACAACGAAGACCGGCGGTATTTATCAGGTGAGCGCTCTGGAGAAAGGCAAATCGTTGACCTTAAACGTGAACGAGGGTCTGCTCAGCATAGACGTTCAGAAGGCAGATTTAAGCGAGATAATCAGACAGATAGCCACGCAAAGCGGGCTGAATCTTATTATTTTCGGCTCTGTCAGGGAGCCGATAAATGTCCGTTTTAATCAGGTTCTGTTAGACGAGGCACTAAGAATAATTTTTTCCGGCACAAAGTACGCGTATAAAAGAGAGGGCAATATTCTGATGGTGGGGCAGTCGTCGCTGAACAGTCCTGCGGCGACCATACTCTCGTCTCAAAAATACATTCCTCTGAAATATTTAAAAACAAGCGAGATATTCTCTTTACTGCCTGTGACTATACCGGCATCTAACATCAAGGTGCTTAAAAACCAGAATGCCATAGTCGCAATAGGAACCGAAGAAAAAATAAGGGAAATAGAAAACTACATAAGGGTCATTGATCAGGCTCCTCAGCAGGTGATGATAGAGGTGCTGGTTGTAGAATATACGGATTCCAGAGCGGTTGATTTCGGTTTGTCGGGTAGTTATCAGTATAAGCGGTTTGACGGTGCGCTGTCGGCAGTGGGGAACCTCGGCGGGGATTTTAATCTTAAGGCCGTGGGAACGCTGCCCGAGGATTTTTCCGTTTCCTTACATGCGCAGGTAAGCAAAGGAAAGGCAAAAGTCAGAGCTAATCCCCAGATAGCGACTATAAACGGGAAAGAGGCAAGCATAAATGTCGGCTGGGTCGGTTATTATGAGATTACTTCCGGCACACAAGACAATCCTATTACAAGTTTACAGTCAATTCAGGCGGGAATAGTTATGCGTATAGTGCCATGGGCGAATTCTCTCGGCGAGATTACAACCGAACTACATCAGGAAGTAAGCGGCGCGGTGCCGGGGTCGCAGGGTTTACCCGAGGTTACAAAAAGAACGGTGGATACGACTATAAGAGTACGCGACGGAGAAACGATAATTATTGGGGGATTGATACAGTCGGAAGAACAGAAAAATTCAAAGAGAATACCTTTATTGGGCGATATTCCCTTTGTCGGCTGGCTGTTCGGTGACACATCCACTACAAAGCGAAAATCAGAGCTGGTAACGTATATTACGCCGCATATTTTGCCCTACAAAAGTAAACTTGCTTCCATTGAAGATGAATGAGAAATTTTAAAACCAATTTTTTAAAGACTTTTTTCAAAAAACAAATTATAGGTTTGGATATAGGCGCATCTTCCGTAAAAATCGTTCAAGTGACGAAAGAAAACGGAACAATCTCATTAAAAAAAACGGCTTATTCAAAATTGACCTCAATGGGTAAAGACAGAGACATTTTATTGAAGCAGTCAATCAGGGATATATGGAGAGAGCAGAATTTTGAGACGAATAAAGTCGGGATTTCACTTTCCGGCAAAAAAGTTATTGCCCGTTACATAGAGTTGCCGTATATGGAAAAAAAACAACTGGGGAAAGCGCTCCCTTTTGAGATTCAAACATTAATTCCCTATTCTCTTGAGGATGTAATGCTGACTTCCCATGTTGTGGATGAGTTTGAAAAAAACGGAGAGAAAAAAATCCGCGTTCTCTATGCGGTTTCATTGAAAAAAGAGATTGATAAAATTATCAGTCTTCTAACTGCTTTGAAACTTGAAGCCGTATTTATTGACTTGGATATGATTTCACTGGAAAGGGTATACAGATTAAATAGCAGCGGGGAAGAAGATGTTCTTATGGTTGATATCGGCGCCGAGACCACTAATTTTAATTTCCTCCACGATGGAAGTACCCTTTTTGCCAGAGATATAGAATGGGGAGGAAATATATTAAACGCTTCTCTGCGGAAAAATTTAAAAATAATGTATCAGGAAGCCGAAGAAATTAAAAAAAAGAGAGAATTAATTACCATAGGCGCCGATGGGAAAGCAGAACCGAATTCACATATTATCGAACATTTGAACCGGCTTTCAAAAGAAATCAATCTCGTTATCCGTCATTGTATGTTCAATTCGCAGATAGGTATGCCTGAAATTATTTATATATCGGGTGGCGGCGCGCTCCTTAAAAATCTTGATGTATATTTGGAGCAATCGCTTGAAATCCCTGTAAAAATATTCAATCCTTTTGAGAAAACAGGTCAAATAAACTCCGGCGCAAACGGGGGAAGTTCACGAATTCATTCAACAATATTTACTATGGCGTTAGGTCTTGCTCTACGTTCTGAATGAGTTTTAAACTTAAAAGCCGCAAGGGTTCCGTTCTCGTTACTGTTATACTGATTCTGACGATTTTTTCTATTTTTATAGGAGCTGTTTTATTTCTTCAGCGTTACAGTCTCAGAAAAGCGCAGCGGTTTGTAAGCAGTATCAGGGCAGAATATCTTGCGGAAGCGGGAGTTTATAAAGCATTGTGGTATTTAAAAGGAAACGGGGGAAAGGATATTTCGTGGCAGACGGAAAATTATACGGAGGAAATTCCCGGATACGGATTGTATTCATTTAGCATTAAGAGAACCGGACAGGATTATATAATTACATCCGCAGGCAAAAGTAAAAAACCTGTGTTCGCTAAAAAGAGGGTAAGGGCGGTTTTGCGTTTTGCTTTTCCGCCCGCTTTTGATTACGCTCTTTATACAACGGAATATATTGAAGTTGACACATCCAAAGCAAGCGTAAACGGCGGCATGGCATCCCGCGGGAATATAACACTTCTGAATAATTTGGAAGATAAAAAATACGAGTTATACCCTGAAACCAATGTGAGTTTTCCTGAATTGGAAAATATGTTTTACAGAGACAAAATCGGCGACTTGGATTATTTGTTAAGTAATTCCGGTTCCGCTCAAAAGATCTATGATTCCGCTCAGGGTTTTAATCGTACGCATATTCCGGATTTCAAGCAATATAAAACTATTTTTGTTAAGGGAAAAACAATAATTGAAGGCGGAAGCGAGATTCATCCCTTTTATTTAACCGGCCCGGGAACTCTCATCTCATCCGGTTTACTGGAAATAGAAGATACCGTAAGAATAAAGGGGCCGCTTAACATAATCGCGAAAGAGGGTATTGTTGTCAGCGATAATTCTGTTTTGGAGAATGTGACCCTTTATTCTCCCGAAAAAGTGCGGATAAAGGATAATGCCCGCGTTGGCGGTCTTATTCTATCCAAAAAGCAAATAAAAATAAGCGGCAATTCTGAGATTTTGTCAGGAGCCGTTATTTATACGGAAGGAATTAAACGGGAAGGACGGTTAAGGGGCGAAATAATTGTTGAAAACAATTCCGTGGTGAGAGGGACGATTATCTGTGATTACGACCCGTCTTTGAGCGTTACCGTCAATAGAACTGCTGTGTATCTCCGTCCGGGCTGTGAAATTTACGGTGTTGTTTACAGCAGAAATATTATAGACATAGAAGGCATTGTTTACGGAACTGTGCTGGCAAGAGCGTTAAAAGATAACAGGTGGAGCAGGGGCAAAATCAATCATTACGCTTTGCCGGATAATTATGTCTTACCCCGCTCTCTGCAATCGCAAATGCTCCGCAGATTTAAAATTTATTCATGGGAAAAATTATGAGAAAAAAAGAAGACGGCTTTACTTTAGTGGAAGTGCTCATAGCTTCCGCCATTCTTGCTATTGCTCTTATTCCGCTGCTTTCTGTTTTAAATATTAATCTCAGGGGAATGAACAACACGAAAGATATGCGTATCGCGGCTAATCTGGCAAGGGCAGAGGTGGAAAAAGTCAAAAGTCTGAATTGCAGAGAGGAAGAAATAGAAAGCGGGGTTTATGAAAAAACCGTAAACAATGTTGTATGGAAAATTGAAAGAGAAGCGGATTCCTCAACTGACCCTTTGGAGATTTGGATAAAAATTTACAAAAAAGATGAAGCAAAGCCGGTGATTACATTATTTACTTTAAAGGAGAATCTCACATGGCGGTAAAGAAGCAAATATCAGGCATTACATTGATAGAGATGCTGTTAGCCGTAGCTATTTTTTCCGTTATCACCGCGGCGGTATATACGGTTTTTCGTTCAGGAACAAAAACTTATAATGCAACTCGGGAAAATTTAAAACTTCAGGAGAATCTGGAGAAAATAGTGGATACAATGGTTTCGGATCTTCAGCAATGCCGCTGTCTTCTGTATGCAGGGCCGTCGGAAGTTTCTTTCTGGGATTTCAGGGGCCAGAAAATTGTGTATAGCGTCTCGGATAATATTCTTTGTAGAAATGGCCTCTCAATTCTTGAAAAGGGTCTTTCGCTGTCTCATATTCAATTTTCGTACTTTAGCAGGGGTAATCCCGTTGAAAATTATGACGGAGATTTAAATAAAAAACAAATCGGCGATATTACGCTAATTGAATTTATCATTTCCATTACGGACGGTTCTCAAAGCATGGAGATTTCTTCCGCCGTAAATATCAAGCGTTTAAGTTAGCGTTTAATCCGCAGTTCTGCTTTTTCGTTTTCTCTTTCAATTACGACAAGATTGTTTTTTATTTCTATTAACCTGGTTTTTCCGTCATCAAGCGTTTGGCCTTTACCGGCGATTATTGTGTTTTTTGTTTTTGTGTTCATTAAAATCGCGGTGGGGTTATGTTTGTCTGGTATTATGCCGTTAAGTTCATAAATATTTACGGGTTTGCTCGCAGGCGCGGGTTTCGCTTTTTTTCTGCGCTTGAAATGCGGCGGGAGAAAAATATTCCGTCCATTCATTTTTTTGTAAGGGATTTTTTTTACAGCGAATTTCTCGGGTTCTGTTTTTAAGGCGATTTCGGAAATCTGACCGGGGATTTTTTCCGCGGGAATTAAACGCGGAATCAGGACACAAATATTGTATCCGTAAATTGCTGTTATAATTATCCCCATTATCCAGAAAATGGATTTTTTATTTTTGTTTAATATCATCATTTTCTTCAGAAAACAGATACGCATTAAACCGCAGAAAAATGCTTAATTTCGGCAGGAAAGCTGCCTTGCCTTTAATTTCAATATTCTCAATTTGTATAAAGCTGGTGTTGTTTTCCAGATAGTGTATGAAACTGCCCAGTCTCTTATAATCGGTGACAATATGACAGTCAATCGGAAAGGTTTTGTATTCCCTGTTTTTTTTAATTTCTCCGGGTTTTATGCTTACAATCTCCACGCCGGAATGTCCGCCTGCTTTTATCAGTTGTTTCAGGAATGTGGAAATATAATCGGAAGAAGGGATAACTTTTTGTAAGGCAATGAGTTCTTTATCAATTTTTTTTTTCTGTTTTTCCATCAGCGGTATGTTTTTGACAAGGATTAACGCTTCTTTGTATGATTTTGTTTGTTCAATGTACTTATGCTTTGTGTTTGCCAATCTCAATTTTTGCGGACGATATATTTTATTTATGCATAACAGCAGGAATAAAAAAGAAAGGAGAACGCTCCAGACGATTGAAACCAATTTCTTTTTAATATCTGCTTTTACATAAGATTTGGAAAGAGTTAATCTGTTCCCCATTAAAAGAGTCCTTTGTGCTGTAGTTTAACTGCACTTTTTCAAGCCATTCGGTGTTTTCCAGTTTTTTCAAGAAAGTTATTATTGCAAAATTATTCTTTGCTTTCCCGTCAATAGAAATTGTGGCGAGGTTGTATTCCTGAGAAACCACGGTAAGATTGTCAAACCACATGTTGTAAGGAACCATACGGCTTATTGCCGCAATCTTGGCGCCCCAGCTTGAGCGGTAAGTTGATATGTTTTTCAGGAAAGTCAGGGAGTTATTTTTCCGGTGAATATTTTTTGATATTTTTGTCGCTTTGGCGAGCAGCGGGATATTTTGTGACTTTTTTCTACAATTGTTTTCTTTGAGATAATATCCGAAGGTAAATACAAGCAGAAGCGCCCAGAGCAGCAAATAAAAACCGGTAATTCCCCATATCAGTTTTAATATCCAGCGGGAACAGATATAAAGATAGTCGTAAATAGTTTTTGGCGGAAGAAAATCCAGCTTAATTTCGGTATCTATATTTCCCATATTGCTTACAATAAAATAACAAAACCGCGGTTAACGGTCAATTGCGGGGAGTACGCTGCAGGCATGCGTGTTGCCTATTCGGCTTTTATTTTTTATCATTAGCGGTATGATTAAACTGCCTGATTTTAAAAAGCGGCGCATTCTTGTCGTCGGAGATATAATACTTGACAGGTTTATCTTCGGAGATGTTACGCGCATATCGCAGGAAGCGCCGGTGCCGGTGCTTAAAGCCCTGGAGGAAATCTTCAAGGCCGGCGGCGCGGCCAATGTCGCGGTGAATCTCGCCGCCCTCGGCGTGAAAACCGTTCTGTGCGGTGCCGTGGGCAAAGATTTCTACGGAGACTTCACCATATCGCATCTGAAAAAATACGGCATAATAACTTCTTCCCTTGTTAAGTTTCCTCATTATGTCACAACTCTTAAAACCAGAATTATCGCGCGCAAACAACAGGTCGTGCGCGTTGACCGGGAAGAAAAATTGAACGACAACTCCTCCGCGGTGCTCATAAAAAAGCTGAAAAAAGAAATTGTAAAAGCGGATGCCGTCATTATTGCCGACTACGGCAAAGGCGTCATAACAAAGAAACTGCTTAATTACCTTATACCCGCCGCTCGCAAGCTGAAAAAAATAATAACGGTTGATCCCCAGGTGGAGCACTTTATGAGCTACAAAAATGTCACGAGCCTCACCCCGAATCATTTTGAGGCGGAAAAAGCCATGAACATGAAAGCCGAAAGCGATTCAGAGGTGAAAAAGACGGGTTTCGCCGCAATCCGGAAACTCAAACCGGAGAGCCTTCTTATAACCCGCGGCGCACAGGGCATGACGATCTTTGAAAAAGGAAAAGCGACGTTTATAAAAACTCTTGCCCGCGAGGTCTTTGATGTCACCGGCGCCGGCGACACCGTCATAGCGGTGTTCACCTCGGCTTTGTGTTCGGGAATGACAACGCTTGAAAGCGCAAAACTCGCCAACAAAGCCGCCGGAATAGTTGTGGGAAAACTGGGCACGGCGGTGGTCTCAAAAGAGGAACTTGAAAAATGAACGCTATAGGCGTTATTCCCGCGCGCTGGGCTTCAACGCGTTTTCCGGGCAAGCCTATGGCGAAAATCCTGGGAAAAACAATGATACGCAGGGTTTGGGAACAGGTTTCAAAAGCGAAAACTCTTGATAAAATAATTATTGCAACCGATGATTTAAGAATAGCCGATGAGGCCGCGGGTTTCGGCGCCGATGTGCATCTGACGGGACCGGCCTCATGCGGCAGCGACAGGATACGAAATGTTGTCCGGAATATCAGCTGCAAAATTGTCGTAAACATACAGGGGGATGAGCCTCTCATAAACCCCTCTCACATAGACAAGCTGGTGGGGGAATTCCGCGACAAATCCGTCATGGTCGCCACGCTGGAGACGGGTCTCAGCGAAAAAGAATATTTGTCCCGCGATGTTGTAAAAGTGGTGACATCCAAAAACGGCAACGCTCTTTATTTTTCCAGATGCCCCATACCCTACGGCTCATTCAAAGCCGCCAGAAAACACATAGGCATATACGCCTACAGAAAAAAAACTCTTCTGGAATCCTCAAAGTTCAAAAGCTCTCTTGCCAAAGCCGAGGATCTTGAACAACTCAGCTTTCTGGAAAACGGCGTAGCCATAAGAGTAATTGATGTAAAGTACCGCGGAATTGCCGTGGACACGCCCCCGGATATAAAAAAAGTGATCAGGAGACTCAAATCATGAGCGTAAAAAAAGTGAAAATCGGAAACGTAACAATAGGAAAGGGTTTAACAGTTATAGCCGGCGTGTGTTCCATAGAGAACAAAAAGCAGGTTTTTTCAAGCGCCGAGGCTCTTGTGAAAATCTGCGCGAAACACGGGATGCCTCTCATATTCAAAGCGTCTTTTGACAAGGCCAACCGTCTGCAAGGCTCTTCCTGGCGCGGGCCGGGAATGAAAAAAGGCCTTGAAATTATAGCTGCGGCAAAAAAACATTTCGGCTTTCCCGTGCTCACAGACGTGCACTGCGTGAGCCAGATTCCCGCGGCGGCGAAAATCGCCGATGTTCTTCAGATACCGGCATTTTTGTGCAGACAGACGGATCTCATTACCGCAGTTGCCGCGGCCGGAAAACCGGTGAGCATAAAGAAAGGGCAGTTTCTGGCTCCGGATGATATGAAATTCCTTATAAAAAAAGCGGAAGACGCGGGCAACAGAAATATAATTCTCATAGAAAGGGGAAGCAGTTTCGGCTACAACAACCTCGTGGTTGATTTCCGCGCCATTCCCATAATGAAAAAAACCGGCTATCCCGTCATTTTTGACGCGACACACAGCGTTCAGCTCCCGGGCGGCGCGCTCGGGCGCACTTCCGGAAAAAAAGAATTCTGCCTTCCCCTTTCAAGAGCCGCTATCGCGGCAGGGGCCGACGGCATATACGCGGAAGTGCATCCGAAACCCGCCGCCGCCAAATCGGACAGAGGCTCGGTTATGAGTTTTGCCGAATTTGATAAACTTATTTCATCCGTAAAGAAGATAACGGGGCAGGTAAAGTAAAATGAGGTTTTAATACCGGCTGCAATGAATTTTTTTATGTTCAGGATGTGACCGATTTAATAGAGGATTAAAATTATGTTCAGTGACTGCCTTTTTATTTTTGTTGATGAATCGGGGAATTTTGATTTTACTATTTCCGGAACAAAACATTTTATTTTAACTTCCGCCTCTACGTTAATTCCGCATAAGAAAGATAAGATGGACGAGATTAAATATAGATCTCTCAAAAATGGAATTGAAATTGAATATTTTCATGCCACAGAAGACAAGCAGCGGGTCAGAGACGAGGTGTTTGAATTTATAAAAACTTTATCGGATATTGAAATAGATTCTGTAGTAATTCAAAAAAACAAAACGAATCCTATTTTATACGAGGAAAGGCACAAGTCGAAAACAAAACACAAGGGAGATATCCTTTACGAAAAAGTATTAAGAACGTTATTGAAATATATTTTTTATAGGCAAGATAAAAATAATAACATAAAAAGCGAATTTGATATGTTTAAAAGGGAAAACAATTTGTATTATGATTATGACGAGTGAGCATCCTGCCTATCCTTGCGGAAGAGCCCGGGGGCTCTTATCAGCAGGCTGGAACCTTTTTAATAAATTTCCCCACACCTATTATTATGATAATATGTTAAAGCTTAAATGTCAATGTGCGGGGAGTGTGGATTTGTGAGATATTTTTGAAAAGATTAGGAGGAAGAAAAATGAGCGGAAAAGTCAGAACGGTCAGAGAAATTCTTACAATAGAAAAAAAGGCAATAGAGGAAAACCTTAACCCTTCATTTATTTCGGCGGTGGAGAAATCCGTGAATCTGCTTTTCAAAAGAAGAAGCGGAAAAATAGCCGTGATGGGCCTGGGCAAATCCGGCCTTGTGGCAAAAAAAATCGCCGCGACTCTTTCCTCCACCGGCAATCCGGCTTTTTTCATACATCCGGGTGAAGCCGCTCACGGAGACATAGGCATGCTTAACAAAGGCGACAGCATAATAGCCCTTTCGTTTTCGGGAGAAATAATGGAACTGGCAAGTCTTCTGCCTCTTATAAAAAAAATGAAAGTGCCCATAATATCCGTAACCGCGAGGCGCGGCTCGGGGCTCGGAAAAATATCCGACTGCCTTATTCCCATAAGCGCGTCAAAACAGGCCTGCCCTTTTAACCACGCGCCCACATCTTCAACAACGGTAATGATGGTGACCGGAGACGCCATCGCGATAATGCTCATGCAGAAAAAAAAGCTGAAAGCCCATGACCTGGCTCTTCTGCATCCGGGAGGAGTTCTGGGAAAAAAACTTTCCATGCAGGTTAAAGACATCATGCGCAAAGGCAGAGAAAACCCCGTGCTGAAAAAAGGCTGTTCCGTAAAAGAAGCTCTTTTTGAAATGACACGCTCGCGCCTTGGCGCCGTCAGCATTACAGACAAAAATAAAAAACTCACGGGTTTTTTTACGGACGGTGATTTACGCAGACTGATGCAGGATAGGGCAGATGTGCTGAACGAAAAAATTGAAAATGTCATGACCAGAAAACCTTTCACGGTGAGAGACACAACTCCCGCGTGGAAGGTCGCCGAAATTATGAACAAGCTTAATTTTGATAATATTCCGGTTGTTGATAAGTTTGGAAAGCTTGCGGGAATAATTGATGAAAGAGACCTTTTGCGCGAAGGGCTCTCCGGCTGAACAAAAAGATAACAAACTTCTGACGTAGCGACGATGAACTTCAAAGACCTTGACAAAAATTCATTGTTATTATATAATTTTGTTTTATGGTTGGAACAGGTTAAAACCGCTTGTTGATAAGATGTTAATAAGCTGTTGATAACTTGCGGGAAAATTGTTAATAAAGGCTGAAATTTGTGGATAATTTTGAAACTGTATGGAAAAGAATCGTTAATAATCTCCGTTTAGAGATTACAGACGAAACATATAAACTCTGGCTGGAACCGGCTATACCCACCGGCATGGAGAAGGAAAAATTAAGGGTGAAAGTCCCGAATAAATTTTTTGTCCGATGGCTCAGCGAGCACTATTGCGAAAGAATAGACAACATACTCAAGGCGTCGGATCCATGCCTCAAAGTGGAATTTTATACGGACAAAGTTGAAAACAAAATTGAAACGGACGAGGCTCAGACGCGGGAACTTAATGAAACGCTTTTCCTTCCGAAAAAATTTGTATCCAAATACTCTTTTGATAATTTTGTTATAGGACAATCCAATCATTTCGCTCACGCGGCGAGCCTGGCCATAACGAAAAATCCGGGCAACACCTACAATCCGCTGTTTCTTTACGGGGGCGTGGGCCTGGGCAAAACACATCTGCTGAACGCCATAGGCATAGAGATAAAAAAACATTTTCCCGCATTTAACATAATCTATGTCACCTCGGAAAAATTCACCAACGATCTTATAGAGTACCTGAAAAACAACCGTATTGCCGAATTCCGCATCAAGTACCGCAATGTAGATCTCCTTCTCATAGATGACATACAGTTCCTCACAGGCAAAGAGATGATTCAGCAGGAATTTTTTCACACCTTTAACGCTCTCTATGAAAGAAGAAAGCAGATTGTCCTTTCAAGCGATTCCAGCCCGAAAGATATGGGCTCGCTTGAAGAAAGGCTGCGCTCGCGCTTTCAGTGGGGCGTCGTGGCGGACATACAGCCGCCCGATCTTGAAACGCGGGTGGCGATAATCAAGAAAAAAATAGAGGTTGAAAAAATCAACATCCCCGATGATGTTCTTTACTACATCGCCTCAAACATAAAAAACAACATACGCACGCTTGAGGGAGCCATTCTTTCCATAGCCGCCTATTCGTCTCTGACCGAGACAAGCATCACAATTGAAAAAGCCAAGGAATATCTGAAAACCGTTATAACGGAAAGCGATATAGAAAAAGACATAGGCCTTGATACCATACAATCGGTTGTGTGCAATAATTTTAATTTGAGTTTAACCGATCTCAAGGGAAAAAAGAGAACGGAATCTGTAGTTTTCCCCAGACAGATAGCAATGTATCTTTCAAGGATATTAACAGGCTATTCCAGCACAGAGATAGGCGAATTTTACGGAGGAAGAGATCATTCTACCGTCCTGCACGCCGGAAATAAAATAAAAAACAAAATAACAAAAGACCCGTATTTCGCGGCATTGTTAAACAAAATCACCAAGCAGGTTAAAGAAAGTGCATAAGTTGAAATTTTTAAATTTTTCTGTGGATACGGGCAGCGGGGTTGAAAGTTATCCACAGCTTATCAGTATGAGCTTAAGCTCGAAAATCCCTGCAAATCAAAGCATTTTGAAAAGAGGCCTGCGCTTTATGAACATATACACAGGCCATACTACTAATACGACTAACTTTTTAAAAGAAGAAAAAGAAAAGGGGGAAAAATGAAATTTACCTGCAGTAAAAATGAGTTGTTTAAACATCTCCAGACGGCACTTCTCTGCCTGAGTCCGAAAACTATGCTTCCGTATCTTAGTTTTCTTCAGATGGAAACGGGCGATAAAACGGTGACAATCACTTCAACGGATCTGGAAGTATCAACCAGAATCAAATTTGAAGCGAATGTCAAAAAGAACGGAAAGGCTCTTATTCACGGGGATCTTTTCGGGGCCTTGATGAGAGTTCAGGAAGAAAAGGATATCACCATTGAGGAAGGGAAAGACGGCATCAGCATAAAATGCGGCAATTTCAAGGGTGAGGTTGCCAAGGGGAATCTGCAGGATTACCCTCAAATTCCGGAGGCTCCTGCCGAGTCGGAAAGCGCCGTTAAAATTTCGGCATATCATCTTTCGGAAATGCTGGGAAAAACGATGTTTTCGGCATCGCGCGACGAGGTGAGGTATGTGCTCTGCTCTGTTTATTTTGAAATAGCCAAGGGCGTTTTTACGGTCGTGGCCACTGACGGCAAGCGTCTGGCCACAACCTGGAAAAAGGCTGAAATGCCCAAGGATATGAAAGCTTCAGCCATTGTTCCCGCGAAAACGGTGAACATTCTGCAGAAGGTTCTTTCAAACTGCAGTGAAAAAGAAGAAGTGAAAATAATTGTGGATGACAGCGGTATCTTTTTTGTTACGGATAACATAACCATGAGCTCGCGGCTGATAGACGGCACCTATCCGGATTACAAAAATGTTATTCCGAAAAGCGTTAAGATAAAAGCCGAAGCCGACAAAGAAGAAATATTGAGTGCGACGGTGCGGGCGGCCAGCATTTATCATTCCGGAATTTCAGCACAGAATGCATCCGTTAAATATCAGGTGTCCAAAGATAAGCTGAACATTTCGGCGGCTTCCCAGGGATTCGGCGAGAGTGAAGAAGATATAGACGTGGAATCTTCGGGGGGTTCAATTAACATCGCGTTTAATCCGGGTTTCATAATAGATATCTTCAAGCATCTTGATGACAAGAAAATAGTTATGGAATTTACCGATTCCCTCAATGCCGTTGTTGTGAAGTCAAAGGAAGACCCCAATTATGTGTCTCTTGTGATGCCGATGAGATCATGATTCAGCTTGCGAAGCTGCTTAAAAAACTGAAAAAAAAGCTGAAAGACATACATTCGGTTTCCTCTGTTTGGAACGAGTGTTCTTTCGCGGAGAAATATGAAATAGACGAGTTCGCGGTGAATAAAAAAAAACTTATTGTCTATGTGCCCTCGGCCATAATAAAGAAAGACATTGAGATGAATTCGGCCGCGATGCTCAGGGAGCTCAACGGGAAACTTACTTCCCGGAAAGCGGTCCTGACAATTGAAGTCAAAGTGAGGAGAAGATGAAGGAAATAGACGATCAGAATAACGATTACACGGCAAAGGATATAAGAGTCCTCGGCGGCCTTGAGGGTGTGAGAAAGCGTCCGGCCATGTACATAGGCTCAACGGACAAGTCAGGCATGCATCATCTTGTTTACGAGGTTGTGGACAACGGTATTGACGAGGTGCTGGGGGGTTTTTGTAAAAATATAGAAGTGATTCTGCATGAGGATGATTCTGTCAGCGTTATTGACGACGGCAGAGGAATACCCGTGGATGAGCATCCGACGGAGAAGAAAAGCGCCGTGGAAGTCATAATGACGACTCTTCACGCCGGAGGCAAATTTGACGCCAATTCCTACAAAATATCAGGAGGCCTTCACGGTGTGGGCGTGTCGGTTGTCAACGCTCTTTCCGAAGAGCTGGAAGTGGAAGTTTACAGAAACGGTAAAATATACAGGCAGAAATACAAAAAAGGAATCGCCGTCTCGCCTCTTAAAACTTTCGGCAGCACAAAGCTGCATGGAACGAAAGTGACATTTCTTCCAGACAGAACCATTTTTACGCAGAGCCGCAAATTTGATTTTGATCACCTTTCCAAAAGATTAAGAGAACTGGCTTTCCTCAATCCCAACGCGACAATAAGCATAATAGACGAGGCCGAAGATCAAAAACACAGCTTTAATTACGAGGGGGGCGTGGCCTCTTTCGTGAAATTTCTCAGTGACGGAAAAAACGTTCTTCACGATAATCCGATCTACATGAAAAAAGAGAAAGACGGCGTAATTGTTGAGATCGCTCTTCAGTACAATGAGAAGTACGGTGAGTTTGTCCTTTCTTTTGTCAACAACATAAACACCGTTGAGGGGGGCACACATCTGGCGGGTTTTAAGGCCGCTCTGACGAGGGTGCTGAACGATTATAAAACAAAAAACGCCCCGGACAAATTTAAAAAAGTCGCTTTATCCGGTGATGACGCCAGAGAGGGCCTGACCGCGGTGATAAGTCTGAAGGTGCCGGAACCGCAGTTTGAGGGCCAGACAAAAACAAAACTCGGTAATTCGGAAGTGAAGGGAATTGTTGAGAATGTCGCCACGGAGGGCCTTCAGATTTTTCTGGAGGAAAATCCCAAAATCGCGGGCGTTATTTTACAGAAAATTATACGGGCTTCCCATGCGCGTGAGGCGGCAAGAAAAGCCAGAGAGCTGACAAGAAGAAAATCTTCGCTTGAAATCAGTTCTCTTCCCGGCAAACTTTCCGATTGCAGTTTGCGGGATCCAAAGCATTGCGAGATTTTTCTGGTGGAGGGTGATTCGGCGGGGGGCAGCGCAAAAGGGGGCCGTGACAGGCGTTTTCAGGCCATACTGCCTCTCAAAGGAAAAATAATCAATGTTGAAAAAGCCAGGCTTGCTAAAGTGTTGTCAAATGACGAGATCAGAGCCACCATAACGGCTCTCGGCACGGGCATAGGCGAAGATTTTAATATGGACAAACTCCGTTATGACAAAATAATAATAATGACGGACGCCGATGTTGACGGCGCGCATATCAGAACGCTTATACTGACGCTGTTTTACAGGCATTTCAAGGAGCTCATAGAGCAGGACAAAGTTTATATTGCTCAGCCGCCTCTCTTTCTCGTTAAGAAAGGCGCTTTTAAGAAATATCTAATTTCGGAAGAAGAGCTTCAGACTTTTATGATTGACTCCAGCGCTGCCGATGTGAGCATAAGAAGCGGCGGTCAAAAAGGTGTTGAATTAAAAAAAGAGAACAACAAAAAATTTCTGGAAGCGGTTATTTACGCGAACAAATATCTGAAAAAGCTTCAGTCAAAGGATTTGAAAGCTTCGGAAATACTGAAATATACGGCCATGGAAAAAGCGCCCATAGCGAAATTTGAAGATACGCTTTTTTACAATGAAGAAGAAGCGCTCTCCTTTAAAAGGGAGTATCGAGAGAATCATCCCGCTGAACAGGAAGGCGGCGAAGACGAAAAAATTAATATTATAAAATTTCCGGAAATACTGCGTTTCATGAAAAACATCAAACAGCTTGAACATTATGGCGCGGAAGCGAATTCCGACCCGGGGGCTTTTAAAAAACCGGTTATAATAAGAGGCAAGACAGGCGAAAGTATCTGTGAAAATCTTATCGCTGTCATAGAGGCTTTTGAGGAGTCAGGGAAATCCGGACTGACCATACAGCGTTATAAGGGCCTCGGAGAAATGAATCCGGATCAGCTCTGGGAAACGACGATGGACCCGCTCAACAGGCATCTGGTTGCCGTAAAACTTGAGGATTCGGTGGAAGCGGAGAGAATATTTACGACACTGATGGGAGATGTTGTTGAAACAAGAAGAAAATTCATACAGGATAACGCTCTTAGAGTGAAAAATCTTGATATTTAGGAGAAGGAACGGCGATGGCAAAAAATATTAAAAAAAGCGAAGAAGAAGAAAAAGTCGGCACGCAGACACAGAACATTTCAAAAGTGCTGGTGAGAAACGTGGAAAACGAGATGATCACTTCCTACATAAATTACTCCATGAGTGTTATTGTGGGAAGAGCTCTTCCCGATGTCAGGGACGGCCTTAAGCCCGTGCACAGAAGAATTCTTTATTCCATGAAGGATCTGAGCCTGTCGTACAACAAGACTTTCAAGAAAGCCGCCAGGATCGTGGGGGAGTGCCTTGGAAAATATCATCCGCACGGCGATCTTTCCGTTTATGACGCTCTCATAAGAATGGCGCAGCATTTTTCACTGCGTTATCCGCTTGTCAGGGGACAGGGTAATGTGGGTTCCGTGGACGGCGACCCGCCGGCGGCCATGAGATATGTGGAGGCCAAGCTTGAGAAAATTTCCGATGAAATGCTCAAGGATCTGGACAAAGGTACCGTTGATTTTGTGGATAATTTTGACGCGACGCTTCAGGAACCGGCTGTTATGCCCTCAAACTTTCCGAATCTTCTCGTGAACGGTTCCGAAGGCATTGCCGTCGGTATGGCCACCAAGATTCCGCCGCACAATCTGACCGAAGTCGTTGACGCAACGATTGCTCTGATAGACAATCCTGAACTTGAAGACGCTGAGCTTTTCAAAATTATTCCGGCTCCCGACTTCCCCACAGGGGCGATAATCACAAACCGCAGCGGCATATACAATGCCTATAAAACGGGAAGAGGCTCTTTCAAAATAAAAGCCCGCGCGGAAATAGAACAGGTCAAAGGCAACAGGGAAATAATAGTGGTAACCGAGCTGCCATATCAGGTGAATAAGGCCAGGCTCATAGAGAATATAGCCATTCTCGTCAGGGAAAAGAAAATAACAGGCATCACGAATCTCAGGGACGAATCCGATAAAGACGGGATACGCGTTGTTATAGACGTTTCCAGAGAAGCCGTCGCGGGAGTTGTGCTGAATCAGCTTTTCAAGCACACGCAGCTTTCGGTCAGTTTCGGCATAATACTGCTGTCTCTGGTTAACAATGTTCCTAAGGTGCTGAGCCTGAGGAATATGCTCGGTTATTACATTGATCACAGGGTTGACGTTATTACAAGGCGCACGAAATTTGAGCTGGCGAAAGCCGAAGCCCGGGCGCATATTCTTGAGGGTTTGAGAATAGCCCTTGAAAACCTGGACAAAATTATAAAGACGATTAAACAGTCCAAAAATCCCGCTGAAGCCAAAGCCGCGCTTGTTAAAAATTTCAAAATGAGCGAGCTTCAGGCACAGGCCATTCTTGATATGAGACTGCATCAGCTCACCGGACTTGAAAGGATCAAGGTGGAGGAAGAGTACATAGAGAAAATCAAACTCATAGAAAAGCTGAAAAATATTCTTGCCAACGCCGGCGAAATACTGGCCATCATAAAAGATGACCTGGAAGAGGTGAGGAAAAAATACGGTGATAAGCGCCAGACGGAAATATCCGACGAAGACACGGAAATTCTTGATGAAGATCTCATAAGCGACACGGAGGTGGCGCTGACGATAACCCATCAGGGCTATATAAAAAGGGTGCCGCTCTCCACCTGGCGCGTTCAGGGCCGCGGCGGCAAGGGCGTGAATTCAATGAAGACAAAAGAGGACGATTATCTTGAGCATCTTTTTGTGACTTCAAATCTCGCGACTTTTCTGGTGTTTACAAATCTGGGCAGGCTCTACTGGCTGAAGGTGTGGAAAATACCGGAGGCGGGAAGAACATCGCAGGGCAAGGCTCTGGTGAATTTCCTGACTTTTAAGACATCCGCCGAAAAGTTTAATTCTTTCTGTCAGATCAGAAACCTCTCCGATGCCTGCGGCAGTCTTCTGATGGCTTCCGAAAAAGGCCTTATTAAAAAAACGCCCGTGGCGGCATACAGCCGGCCGCGGTCCTCGGGAATCATAGCCATCAATCTGAAAGAAGGAGACAAGCTTGTGAAGGTGCAGGCCTCCGACGAAAAATCGGATGTCGTCATAGCCACGAAGCTGGGGAAAGCCATAAGGTTTGCCGAAACGACAGTCAGGTCGGTCGGGCGTTCCGCAAGTGGTGTGAGAGGAATAAGACTCGCCGACGGAGACAGCGTTGTGGGAATGATTGTTCAGGACCCTTCTTCCAAAGAAGCTGTTCTTGTCATATCCGAAAACGGTTACGGCAAAAGAACGGATATTTCGGCTTACAGAAAACAGAGCCGCGGCGGCAAGGGCGTGATCAATATGAAGATAAACGATAAGACGGGACCCGTTGTCTCGCTTTTCTCATGCGGCATCGATGACGAGATCATGATAATAACCACAAGCGGCATCACTATAAGACAGAAGGCGAAAGACATCAGAAAAATAGGCCGGGCGACATCGGGCGTGAGACTCATAAAACTGGGCGACGGCGATAAAGTGGCCTCCGCCGGCAAGATAATTTCAGAGCAGGAAATTCCCGCGTGATAGATATCAGAATTTTAAGAGACAACCCTGAGCTTTTTAAAAAGCGTATGGGCGTGCGCGCCAAAGAAG
>SWCC01018472.1_pt1 | contig 20115 bp, 17 predicted proteins | sample 4692971 | NCBI WGS metagenome assembly SWCC01 (sample SAMN10267277, study PRJNA491770) | bioreactor metagenome | isolation source: DHS bioreactor inoculated with subseafloor sediment | place: Japan: off Shimokita Peninsula | collected 2006-08 | reverse complement strand
AATCACAATTATATCCGGTGATAGGCTTTCGGTTTTTTCCAATAACCTTGTTTGGTCTTTCCCAAACATTTTATTGTGCAAATCTGAAATTTGAACAATCTTGAAACCGTCAAATTCTGAAGGCACCTTTACGCTAGCATAATCGGAGCTTGATACAACGATGCTATTGTTCTGCCATATGCAAAACATTATTATCAATGCGATTAGAGCAATGGCTAATTTAAATCGTTTCGATTTATTATATGGTTTTTTCATTTAATTCCCCCTCATACCGGAATTATACATATCAAATATTCTCGGATTTACAGTCTTGCAATTGCATATTACTGCTTGACTTAATTAGCTTCGTTTTGGGGAATAAGCTTGGTATAGGCTTCATACCAATCCTGCCCAGTACTGAAATTGCCCTTGAATTCCTCTCCGTGAACCGCCATAATTTCACGGCAGGCGAAAGCCATAATATTTCCTTTAAGTCCTGTTCCGTTTCCATTGTCAAACTCTGATAAACAATAGTCCAGGGCATGCCGACCTATGTAGACAATCTCCCTGTACTCTATAGCATGTTCATCAATATATGCCTGTGGGTTTGAACTTTCCATCGGAGAAGACATGATTATCTCAAGCAAACTTTCAATTCTATTTCCAACATCGACGTCGCTCAGTTCCCCGTGCCTAATTGCATCATCGTAGCAATCCATTATTTGCCCACGCACATACTTTTGCGTATCAATTGCGTTTTTATAAAGGCCGGATGGAAATTTTTCTTTAATCGACGGTCCATAACCCGAACCATCCATTGGCATCCAATATTCCCTAAGGGAATATTCTTCTTTTTCATTTACATCAAAGCTTATTGCAACCGGCATATGGCTTCCTCCCTTTTCCAGAAACCATCCATCCATATAATCAAACTCCATATTCATTGCCATAGCAAACACAGTAACAGTAACGATCGAATTGCCATCTGCCTGATCATTTACTTCCGTTCCCAGAACAACATGCGACTCCGTGGCAAAATCAGAATACTCCGGGCCGTTTCGTCCAAGAATCGCTCTTGAAACAGCATTATCCAATGTATCGGAATATTGGATTGTATCGATATCATCAGCTGGGTTTTGAGATGTCTTAGGATCTGTCCTCAAGCTAAAAACAATTGCAACGCAGACTATGACAGCTGTAACAATCACCCAAAATGATGGTTTCTTGTAGCTCAATTTATATTTTCCCAACAGAAAAACCTCCTATCGTATGTTGTCATACTACAATCAGTCTAATACAATTAGCCAAGTGTGTAAATGCGGTTTTAGTTTATCAATAATTTATTTGGTACAATAAATAAAGCTGCCCAAAAGGACAGCTTTATCAAATCTATTAAATCAAAATTTAGTTCAATGACGCTTTCAATTCATTCCATTTTTCATTATAGTATTCGGTCATCTCTGCTCCCAAATCAACAAACACCTCACAATTATCCAATATTTCTTTTGATGGATATGCCGCGGGATCGTTCTTAATCTCATCCGAAAGCATTTCCTTCGCTTCTTTATGCGGAGTGGAGTAACCTATATAATCTGCGTTATTGAATGCTGTTTCAGGGTCACACATGAAGTTTATAAAAACTTCAGACGCCTCTTGGTTTTGGGTCGATTTTGGTATTACCATCGAGTCAAACCAAAGATTCGTTCCTTCCTTGGGAATTGCAAAAGCAAGATCTTCATTTTCGTCTGCTGTAAATATAGCCTCTCCCGAATAGATGACTGCCAATGCTCCTTCGTTTCCAATCATTTTGTCCTTAACCTCATCTATTACATATGCCTGAACCAATGAAGACTGTTCCTTTAATGCTTCAAGTGCTTCATCTACTTCGGCTTTTGATGTTGAATTAAGTGAATATCCAAGCTTTTTTAGTGCTACTGCAAAGGCGTCCCTTACAGAATTTTGCATGATGATTTGTCCCGAATATTTCTCGTCCCACAATATATTCCACGAATCAACCGGTTCATCTACCATGGAAGTATTGTAAAGTATTCCAACGGTTCCCCACATGTATGGAACCGAATACTCGTCCTTTTTATCATATGCCAATCCCTTGAAAGATTCATCAATATACTCAGAATTGGGGATGTTGCCAAAATTCAATTTGACAAGTTCATCTTCCACAATAAGCTTTTCTATCATATAGTCGGATGGCACCAACACATCGTAATCTACTGCGCCCGACTTGTACTTCGTATACATTATTTCATTCGAATCAAACATTTCATAATTGACTTTTATGCCTGTTTCTTCAGTGAATCTTGTAAGCGTATCCTCTGCAATATAGTCACCCCAGTTATAAACATTTAGTGTTACACCGGCATAGGGTTTGGCAGGATCTACCTCGTCCTCCTTGCCGCAAGCGCTTAAAACCAATGTCAAAGCCAATAGAATCATTAATATTTTTTTCATTTTCATCCTCCTAATATTTTTCTTTTCTTATTGTTTTTTCTCTTCTTTTAGTTATGACAAGAAGCAAAATCAATATTGCCATAAACAGTATGGTTGATATGGCGTTTATTTCGGGTTTGATACCTCTTCTTGTCATTGTATATATAGTAATGGATAGGTTCGACACTCCATTTCCTGCGGTAAAATAACTGATTACAAAATCGTCCAAAGACAATGTAAATGCAAGCAAAAATCCGGTAATCACATTTGGAGCAATCTCAGGCAATATCACTTTTCTTACCGCCATAAGCGAAGTCAATCCCAAATCAAGGGCCGCTTCATAAGTAAACTTGTTCATTGACCTGAGCTTCGGCAATACGCTCAGTATTACATATGGAATATTAAATGTTATGTGCGCAAGTAGCATGGTACTGAAACCAAGCTTCAATCCAATTCCGATGAAGAACAGCATGAAGGCAATCCCTGTCACAATATCTGCATTCAGCACAGGCAGGTATGTTACATTCATGATGGTATTCTTTCTCCTGCGTGACATGGCTTGAATGCCAATTGCAGCTGCCGTGCCAATTACGGTAGCAATAACTGCCGAAAGCAATGCTATAGTCAAGGTATAGTATAGGGATTTAACAATAATAGGATTGTTGAACATGCTTTGATACCACTTAAGTGTGAATCCGCCCCATTTGGCTCTGGATTTTGAATCATTGAATGAAAATATAATCAAAGTAAGAATCGGTGCATACAGGAAAAGCAGAATCAAACCAAGATAAAGGCGTTCAAGTCCTTTCTTCACCATCGACCCGCACCACCTTCCAAATTCCCTTTGTCAAACCTTTTCATCAGTCCCATTGCTATCAGTATAATTATCATCAGCATCAGTGACATGGCCGAGCCGAATCCCCAATTATAGGTCATCAGGAACTGCTGCTCTATAAGGTTTCCGATAAGGTTCACCTTCCCGCTGCCCAACAGATTCGGAATTACAAATGAAGTGACTGCAGGCATAAACACCATGGTTATTCCGCTCATTACCCCCGGCAAACTCAAAGGAAAAACAACCCTTACAAGCCTCTGCAAACTGTTAGCACCTAGGTCATGAGCTGCCTCAAGTACATACGGATCAATTTTGACAAGTGTATTATAAATCGGCAAAACCATAAACGGCAGGAAGTTATATACCATACCCAGTATTATGGCGTTTGGAGTTCCGATAATTCTAATGGTTGGAAGATTAAGCGCTCTTAGCAATGTGTTGACAACACCATTGTTTGTCTCAAGCAGCGTCAGCCATGCATATGTCCTGAGCAAAAAATTCATCCACATCGGAAGAATGAATACAAACAACATGCTCGAGCTTTTCGAACCGTTTCCCGCCAAAATCAAGGCCAACGGATAGGCCAAGACAAGGCATATTAGAGTCGCAAATCCCGCATATAAAAAGGACTTGACCAATGCATTAAAATAGATTGGCTCAAATACTTTCTTAATAAATTCCGCCGTAAAAACTATATGACCTGCCTCATCCTTTGTAAAACCGTAATACAATACCATAAACAAGGGAACAAGTATGAACGCAATCATCCACACTACATACGGATACGCAAGCAATTTACGATTCATCGCCATCCGCCTTCATTTGCTTTCTCATGATATGTATGTCAAAAGGATCTACTTCAATATTGACATATTCTCCCGGGGTAAAATTTTTGGTGTTTTGTACCACCCATTCATGTCCGTAGGTTTCTATGCATGTTTCATAATGCACACCCTTAAAGATGCAATCTGTTACTTTTCCTACAAGCAATTCACCGCTATGTGTCACTTCATTTAAAGGCACTCTGGATAGGCTTACATCTTCTGGACGTATTACAACATCAATCGGCTCATCATCTTCAAAACCCGTATCGACACATTTAAATGTATGCCCGAACAATTCAACTACCTTGTCCCTTTTCATTACACCATCATAAATATTGCTTTCACCTATAAAGTCCGCCACAAACGCATTCACCGGCTCATTGTATACAGATTCGGGCGTGCCCAACTGCTGGATGATTCCGTTGTTCATAACCACCACCGTATCGCTCATGGTCAGTGCCTCTTCCTGGTCATGGGTAACATAAATAAACGTTATCCCAAGCTCCCGCTGCAAGGTTTTTAGCTCGTACTGCATTTCTTGCCTCAGCTTTAGATCTAGCGAACTCAGCGGCTCGTCAAGTAGAAGTATCTCGGGTTCATTCACTATAGCCCTGGCGATGGCAACACGCTGTTGCTGCCCTCCTGAGAGTTTGGAAACCGACCTTTTGTCGTATCCCTCCAAATCCACTTGCTTAAGCGCTTTTTTTACTTTTATATGGATTTCCTTCTTGTCTATTTTCTTAATATTAAGCCCAAATGCAATATTGTCAAATACATTCAGATGCGTAAACAATGCATATCTTTGAAAAACCGTATTTATGTTTCTTTTATATGGAGGAATATCCACGATATCTTTACCGCCATGCAAAACTCGCCCATCATCGGGCTTTTCAAAACCGCCAAGAATACGAAGCATCGTAGTCTTTCCGCATCCGCTCGGCCCCAACAAAGTAAGAAATTCGTTTTTTCTTATGCTAAGGCTTATATTGTCTAAAACCACATGGTCTTCAAATGATTTGCTTATATTTTCAAGTCTTATCAGAATATTTTCTTTCATCCTCTAACCCCCTAAAAACTTGGCGGAGAGCTTACCCATATGATTTTAGCCTCGCCGCTTCCAACATTTTCGATATGATGCTGTTTTGTTGCCGCAAAGTAAAATGATTCGCCTTCTCGTGCCCTATAGCTTTCCCGACCTTTATGAATTACAACCGTTCCCTCTATTACATACCCAAACTCCTCACCTTGATGTGGATTATCCAAAAATGTTTTGCCTCCTGCCGTCAATGTCAGCAACATGGGTTCCATTTCATTCTTTTGGGCATTTGGAACAATCCATTCGATTACATTTCCAAGCTCATCATCTTCTTTGACAAAATAATCATTCTTTTGAAATACAACCTGTGTATCTTCCGAATCGCTAAAAAACCCTTTTAGATCCGTTCCAAGGCATTGCAATATATCAACCAATGTGGCAATTGATGGGGACGTCAAATCCCTTTCGATCTGGCTGATAAAACCTTTGGACAATTCTGCTCTGTCCGCCAATTCCTCTTGTGTCAAATTATGCTGCAATCTTAATTCTTTTATCTTCTCGCCAATTTTCATTTCGCATCTCCATATAAGTTAAATATCAAGTATTTTGTTTACTATTTATAAACTCAAATCATATTATATCGTTTTGGGGCCTATGTCAATATGTGTTTCTTACTCTTCTGTTAAATAAATATTGTTTGGTATACCTTACTCTTATTTTTTATGCAAAACAATAAGGCACCCCCTATGGAGATGCCTTAAAATCAGTTGCGTACCGATCTTACTCAGTAAAATCGATTATGATTCAAATTATTCCTAAGCCTTCATGCAATTCGTCACTTCTTCTATCAGTCTTTCTCTATTTTGCGGCAATGTTCCTTTTATCATGATTAAGTTTGTCGGATGCGTAGTATCAAACAGCATCGGTTGCCTTGGTTCGAGATATTCTAGAAGTGTTCTTATTTCCACTAATCGCTCGTTTGCATGAGGCAAAATGAACTCACCTTTTTTTACCATGTTATTCAGCTCGGTTCCGTCAAAGATATTCAGATTCATTGTAATAACCTTATTCGTAGCAAATTGATTAATCATTTTAGCAGTTGCAACCGCATTTTCTATCGATTCCCCTTTGCCGGCAATTCCGTACATTACAATGGTGTTAAAAGGCAGTTTTGCCTCGTTGAGCTTCCGCGCCTGTTCTATTGCCTGTTCAACCGTATGCCCCTTATTCATTAATTCCAGAATGTCATCCCTTCCCGTCTCAAACCCAATATAGAGCAATCTAAGCCCCAAATCGTGCAGAATGGAGAGTTCCTTGACCGAGTATACCCTAATGCTCTTTATCGATGCATATGAAGCCACGCAGGCGCAATACGGCAAATGATTATGTATCATTTCCAGCAAGTGCTTCATTTTTTCAAATCCTATCGTCAATGGATCCGCGCCTGTCAAGAATACTTTTTCGGTGTACTTATAACCATTAATCAAATGCATTTCTATATCCGAAAACGGAACTTCACTATATTCATAGTCTTTGTACATTGAACAAAACGCGCACTTGTTGTATGCACATCCCGATGTCACCGGCAATAAAACAGTAGTCATTTCATCCTGCGGATAATAAATCGTATCGTTTTTATACATGGATCCTCCAATCAGGCCAATTTTCATTGTTATGTCAGGCAATCTGCTTCACTACCTCACTTATACCCTACACCAACAATTTCCATAAATCAAAAGTCTCATAAGAATCCAGCTATGCTCTTTACTTAATTATTAAAAAATATAAACTCTTTCCATTCGCAATATTTAACTGCCACATATTGACACGGGTTTTATAATTGCAGATAATATTAATATATCGATTAAAATCTCAAGAAAAAGGAGATCGCCCTTGCATAATGCGAATATAGACCCCAAAACGGAAACGGCAAAATTAAGAAAAAAACAGCATATCGAGAACTTCTTAAAGAGCAAAAGCAAATCAGTAAATTATTTTGAAGACATATTTTTAGAGAACAATTCCATACCCGAGCTGAATTTTTCTGAAATTGATACAAGCTGTGTTTTCTTGAATAAGAAAACGGACTACCCCGTTATGATAAATGCAATAACCGGAGGATTCGACGGAGCCTTGGAAATAAACAAAAATCTAGCATTGCTGGCAAAAAAATTCAACATACCCATAGCCGTGGGTTCCCAGTCGCTTGGAATCAGAGGATACGGACAAGAAACCTACAAGATTGTACGCGACATTATGGGAAACGGTACAGTCATTTCAAATGTTTCCGCAAACACAAGTCCTGAAATGGTCAGTTCTGCAATAGAAATGATAAATGCCGATGCAGTGCAGCTTCACCTTAATGCCGCCCAAGAAATGTGCATGCCAGAAGGAGACAGAAATTTCAAAGGAATACTCGAAAATATGGAAAATATTGCAAATTCGATTTCGGTTCCCATTATCGTCAAGGAAGTTGGATTCGGCTTATCAGGAAAAGCTGCAAATCAATTGTTTGAAATAGGCATAAGATACATAGACATTGGAGGAAAAGGCGGAACAAACTTCATCGAAATAGAGGATATGAGAAACAATGATACTGATTTCTCTGATCTTTATGATTGGGGGCTTCCAACGCCTATGAGCCTGATTCAATGCGTTAAAGCATCTCCAAAAATGAATATCATTTCAAGCGGCGGAATATCTAAAGCTGAAGATGCTGTTAAGTCTTTATGCCTAGGAAGCAAAATAACCGCCGTTTCAGGTGTGTTGCTAAGAGAACTTCTTCTAAACGGATATAGCTCAAGCGAAAAATTTTTGGATGGGTTTTTTCATAAGATACGAATAATAATGCTATTAACGGGAAGTAAAACAATCCCGGAACTAAAAAATGTCAATACCTTTATAAAAGGTGACCTTCGAGATTTGATCAATCAATAGCGAAAACAACTTCAATTAATTTTATTATCATAAAAATAAAAGTCCTGAATTCATCAAACAGAATTCGGGACTTTATTATATATAAATTCATGCTATTGCTAAGTATTCAATGCCTATCCGTTAGATATCAGGCTACTTCAAGGCTCTCTTCATATCCATGTGCCGATATATCGCTAGCTGCCAAATCATTAAACTCATTAACCATTGCTTTCAGAGATACAATCGAACGCTCATAAAGAGACCATCCAAGATGCTCAATGCGGGGTCTTACAAAGTATTTCTCGAGGAACACTTTGATAAATGCAAATGTGGTAACAATCCACAACCCAATCAATTGAGATTCCACCCAGCTTTCGCCTGAATGGCTGATTTTAGAAACAAGCATAACCAGTATGATTGATGCGACAAATTCAAGAATCGTTAATACAGCAAACATGTGTGAGAACAATCCTGAATACCATCTTTGTTTTTTAAGGAGCTCGCTACTTTCAGCTTTAAGGCCATTGAATTTTTTGCTAATTCTTTTTTGATTACTGCAAAATATGCATTCATGTTTCAGTTTTTTATTGATCACATCATCCTTCAATGTATCAAGTTTCACTTGAGCATCCTTGAAGGCCCACTCTATATTGTATTTATCTTTATTCTTAAGAACGGTTTCAAATTCTTCAAAGAAACTGTTCAATTCATTTGTCCGCATATTTTCGCCCCTTATGTTTGTTTGATTTTACCTAACTACTATGTCTAATAAAATTGAGTATTACTCGATTTTATTAAGGATTTCAATTATTATTTCCAAATCTGGTTTGTTCAGTTTAAGCGACAATCGTTCAGCCAAATAATTGGTTGTCAATTCACTTATATTTGCTACCTTTTGCCCTTTTTCGGTAAGTTTCAAGTAGTGTACCCTTTTGTCTGTCAGACAATCTTGTTTGTACACAAATCCAAGCTTCACAAAATGCTTAACCATTTCAGTCACTGTAGGTTTAGTGATATCAAGGTCTTTGGCCAATTGACTAGCAGTAATGCCGTTTTCCGCTTTGAAATACTTGATATGGTTAAATTGCTTCAGGCTTATGTCTGAAACACCAAGATCCTCAACCATTTGATGATGACACTCGCTTTTTAGATGAAACAATTTTTCAATGGCCTTTGCCAACTCTCTCTTTTCTGCCACATGATCACCTCTTTGTTAGTTCGGTTTACCCTAACAATAGAATACAGTATTTGCAGGATACTGTCAATATAAATATTAACGAAAAGCTAGTAAATTCTAATCCTCATTCAAACTGTCCAATCTCTCCTGAAGCTCCTTTAAATTTTTAAAGCGTCCCTTTTGAATATCCTTGTCGAGTTTTCTATCTTTGAAGGAAATGAATAGCTGGTCCAGATCATATCCCTGCGGATAGAGCACTTCTCTTCGCCTATCCAGACTTACCCTCTTTTCATTCACTTCATCAAACTTGCCGTCACTGAAAACTATCACCTTGTATTCTTCAACTTTATGGTCATATACAAGGCTGTCTTTTCCAGTTTCATTGAGTAGTACACGGTCTCCCTTACTGTACATTGTCCTTTTAGGATTGAGCTTTGCGCTTAAATTTCTCACTTCAGCCACCCTGCTTTTTTTCTTAGAAAACTTGCTGATTTTCTTAGCTGTAACTATTTCATGTGTTCCCTTAATTTTTTTTACTCTTTCTATAATCTTGTCGGGAAGCCCCAATTCCTTTGAAATCCAAAGGGCGTTGCTCTCACCCGCCACACCTATCAATAATTTATATAGTGGTTGCAATGTTTCCCGGTCAAAGTCCATAGATGCATTTGAAAAACCTTCGTGCATCTCGCTATACTCTTTTATCTTGCTGTAATGAGTGCTTGAAAGCGCAATCGCACCGCGGTTATATATTTCCTCCAAAATGGCAATCCCCAACGCCGCGCCATCCTTAGGGTCCGTTCCCGTCCCTATTTCATCAATAAGTACCAGGGTTCTTCTCGAAGATTTTTTTACTATGTCAACTAGCGCCTTCATGTGTCCAGAAAACGTCGACAACGACTGCTCTATGCTTTGTGAATCGCCAATATCTACGAGTATTTTATTGAATATTGATATGCTACTGCCTGTCCCAACCGGGGGAAGTATTCCACTTTGAACCATAAGCACCATCAACCCAACTGTTTTCAAGGCTATTGTCTTGCCGCCGGTATTTGGTCCTGTTATTATTAGAGCCCTGTATCCATCTCCAATGCTAATATCAAGAGGAACGGCCTTATCTCCAAGCATGGGATGTCTTGCTTTTTTCAGATTGATAATTTCATCATCTCTTATGTCAATTTCATTTCCACCGATTGCCACGGAATACCTGCCTTTAGCAAATATAAAGTCATATGCCCCAATTATGTGTATTGCATCGCCGATCGAATTTTTATTATCATAAATCATGCCTGAAAGAGTCATTAGTATTTGATTGCATTCTTCCTCCTCCTGGGCTTTTAGCATAATAATTTCAACGGTCAGATCCTTTACAGCATCAATCTCCATATACACGGTCGAACCAGACGATGACGCATTTATAACTGTCCCATTAACAAATTTTCTCGCTGAAGACTTGATTGGTATTACATATCTTCCATCCCTTTGGCTATAATAGTTTTCCTGAATATACTTAGCATTCTTATCCGAAGTAAGGAACTTCTTTATCCTATCCAATCTTTTTTCATTAAGAACGGCAATTTTTTTTCTGATTTTTTCAAGCGCACTACTGGCCCTCGAATGCACCGAGCCCCCATCTATACAGTATTCTATTTCACTTTCTATGGATTTAAAACTCTCAAGACTTATAGAGTATGAATACAGCCTAGGCGCTATAAATTCATACATCTTAATTGATTTTTTCAAATGTCGTATGCATCTCAAAAAATCTGCTACCTTAAGAAGCTCATCCGGATGAAGAAAAAGCCCTTTTTCTATTTTTGCGATAGACGGTGATATATCATTAATTCCACCCAAACTAATCCCCGAGCCTTCCCTGAGTATAGCTACGGCTTCCCTCACTTCATCGTACTTGTTCAAAATTATTATAGGATTGGTGGCTGGCATCATTTCGTCGGCCAATTTTTTCCCCAAATTGCTCGCCGTATATGTTTTTATTGTTTCTCTAATGTTAATGTATCCCAATATTTCAAGTGTTTTTTCACTATTCAATTTTCGTTCCTCCAAATTTATTTAGGCTTTGCGGCCATTTATCGTTCTGATTAATTTTGTAATTCCAAAGCTTTTTCAGATTTCCGAACAGCCATTTTATGATTATATGCCTACAATAATTGCATTAGGCATTATTTAAAATCCATTCATAATATAAAAGTTGCTTATGGATATCATCTATCGTTTAGATTTTTTATAAAAACTGCAAAAAAACCGTGATTAAATTAATCACGGCCACAATTCTAAGTAATTACAATATGATGTTATAGATAATAAAGGTATGATTTTCAATTTTAAATATTCAGCTGTACAATCAGCAATTGAGAACCAAAAATATCATAACAATCCATACTATGAAATCTTGAATTGGATAAGTGGCCATTCGTTAATCTAATAGTTTCTTTCTTGGGTTTCACCGCAAATCAAATAGAGCTCTTAAAATAAGCTCAAATATTTCACATCCCAAACATCAAATGTGAATATTACTATCATGCGACTTTAACCTAAGCGGTATTCATTTACTATTAACTACGAAGCTACACTCACCAAAATTCCTCCATTTCATAACACTGCATGTCTGAACATTTCACTTACCCGCTGAATATAACATGGAACGCAATTACTGTCAAATTAAAACTGCTTATGCTTTAATAGCCCAACGCATTTTTGTGGAACTCGCACGACTATTAATATGACATTCTTCCGCTGATGGTCGTATTATCTCAGGCGCAATTTCTCGGTAGACGCCTTCACGCAATAAACGTTTGAACGATTTTTTGACAAGACGGTCTTCACCCGAATGAAAAGAAAGTATGGCAACCCGCCCGCCCTTAGCAAGGGTGCCTGGCAATTTTAACAAGAATTCATTTAGTGCTTCAAATTCATCATTGACGTCAATTCTCAATGCTTGAAAAGACCTTTGGCAAGATTTTTTGACTTCATTTTTTCTCTTTCCAAACGGGATAAATTTCAGTGCATCAAAAATTATTTGTTGAAGCTGCGTAGTTGTCGAAATATCTGTCCCTTTTTTAATTTCAGACACAATAGCACGAGCAATTACTTCGGCATGAGGTTCATCCGCATTTTCTATCAACATGCCTTCCAGCTCATCTTGCGAAATATTTTTCAAACGCTCAGCAGCGGATATCCCTTTTTTAGGATTCAACCGCAAGTCCAATGGTCCTTCAGTCTTATATGAAAATCCTCTTTCCGGATTATCTATTTGCATTGAAGAAACTCCCAAATCCGCCAACACAAAATTTAGTGGACCTGATTCTGTTGCTATTTCATCTATGTTGGAAAAGTTCAATTGTTTAATGGTTAAAATTTCTGCGCCATAACCTAAATTCCCTAAACGCTCCCTTGCACGTGGCAATTCAATAGGATCTATATCGAGGGCATACAGGTGCCCTTTCGATTCCAAACATTTAAGCATCTCTAATGCATGACCACCGTAACCAAGCGTAGCATCCAATCCTATTTGTCCCGGTTTGATTTGCAAGAATTCCAATATTTCTTTCACACAAATTGAGATATGCATGCCTGCAGGAGTACTGCCCTTTTCAATAACCCTAGCCACAGTATCACCATATTTATCCGGTTGATGCTCCTTGTATTTTTCTTTAAAAGACTTGGGATGTGTCCCTTTATACCTAACACGGCGCTTATGCTTTTTTTCTTCTTCTTGGTTATCCATAGAACCCTCCCCGATGCTTTATCCATTAATTTGCAAATAATTCTAAACGCTTCTCTACCTGCAATAACATAATTATAGCCAACACTATCCAATTTCTCAATAACAATTTTACAATCATTAGTAAATTATTACAATCAATCCTTGGCTTTATAGTAATCCAAAACCCTCATGGCTCTGAGTGTATTCCACCGGCTAACTTTCCCGGCCTGTTCCATTACAAAATGCACCTCTGTTCCCGGGTAATGCGCTGGCACTTTCCACCTGCCATCACTTTTGCGCTTTTTAATCACTACACCTAATGCTTCCTGCATTCTTTCATCGTATAAGGCTTCCGCTTTGCTAAAATACTCAAGTGCACGCAGAATATCGTATTTCCAACGCGTGGGGCAAGCCAAACGCAACATGGCAGGATTAATTATCTCACCAGTTCTATCCGATCGGAATAATTGATGTTGCAGCAGAAACTCCCGTGCTTCTTCTTCAATTCTAATCAATTCTTCTCGTTTATACTCATACCCTTGTATCACATACTCTCTTATACCTTCAAGTGTATTAATCGTTGTATGCATTGAACTGTGCTTAGCCCCAGACCGATTAAGCCGACAATTGAAAGCGCCATCCTTCATTTGCTGGCTTATTATAAAATCCACAACAGATTCAATTTTTTCTTGCTCTAAGCCGAAATAACACGCATAATTTAAAAACATTCCATTGATGCACACATCACTTCCAGTTACACTCACTGAACCATTTATACCGCCATCCGCACCTTTGCAAGTGGCAACTATTATATTAAGCGCTTTCGTGATTTCCGGCGTACAAGGAATACATAAATTTCTCAAATCCAGAAGTGTGTAATGGGTTGATGTCCATTTGGGTTGATAAAATGCGCGACCCCAATGGCCTTCCGGCTTCTGCCTGTTAAGAAATTCATAACCCCAACCTTCTGTGGCTATCCTATTTTTCAATGGAACTAGCATTTCAGGCTCTGATTTCAACAAGTCTCGATGCGTCTGATATTGTATCGATACATCACCTTCAAGCAACCAGCTGATAATTTCACTGCGGTTCATGTTAACCTCCAACTAAAATTATTTTCGGTCTCAAAATATCGCTCCATTGTTATATTATACCTCACACTTTCTTGATATATTCAAAACCTTTTAGCGAATCTTTTTAGATTTTAACTTTGGGTTTTGTTTCTTATACCCTCAAGGAAAGACAAGTCAGGATACCGGCCATGAACGAACACTCTTTGGAATGGAGAAAAGGAGGATATAATGAAAATTATCAAGAGGGACGGGAACATACAGTCATTTGACGGAACAAAAATCGCCGTATTTGTCAAATTATTATTTTCTTGTGCAAACTTTGAGTTAGCAACATAAAAAAATGCCAAAACTCTGAGTATTAATGAGTTTTGGCATTTTAAGATTTAAAGCAACAAGCTAAGTTGTTTAATCATACTATATATTCAAATCGATAACTACTTTCTATATGACACATTGTCTTCCATTTTATCAATACGCTTTTTAAGTTTAACAACCGTATTGAATTCATGTTTTTTGTAGCTGCTTTTAAGCTCTTTGGACAATGAATACATCATTACTAATAGAATTATTGCAAAAGGAAAACTAGTTATAGTAATGGCCGATTGCAATGTTTTCAGGGCCGCTTCACCACCAAGAAGCAATACAGACATTGCAATAACACCTTCCATTACCGCCCAAAATACACGTTGTGTTTTCGGTGAGTCTTCTTTCCCTCCACTAGCAAGATTATCAACAACCAATGATCCTGAATCACTACTGGTTACGAAGAATAGTACAATTGCAATAATTGCAATCAGAGACATAACCGTTCTTAACATTTCAGAACCTGTGAGATATTTAATCATCTCAAACATAGCAGTTGCAATGTCATTGTTAATTGCATCAGCTATAACGCCATCTTTTAATTCGTTGAGATATACACCGGCACCACCAAGAATTGTCATGACAAAAGTGATAATAATTGTTGGCACAACAACTGCACCAAGAGCAATTTCTCTAATTGTACGCCCTTTAGAAATTCTTGCAATAAAGATACCAACAAATGGTGTCCAAGAAATCCACCATCCCCAGTAAAATACCGTCCAATTACCTTGCCATGCAAGAGCATCAGCGGTTGTTGCTGTGTACATACCAATTTCAAAAAAATCTCTCAGATAAAGACCCATACCTGATAGGTACGTAGATAAAATATAACCTGTTGGACCTATAAATAATATGATCGATAACAGTAGTGCACTAATTAATGCATTGGTTTGACTAAGGAATCTAATCCCATTAGATATACCACTAATCACTGATAATGTGGCTATAAATGTAATCCCCATAATCAGTATTACTTGCACCTTACCATTAACCGGAATGCCAAATACATAGTTAAGACCTGCGTTAATTTGCCTAGCACCAATACCTAATGATGTTGCCAAACTAAATAGCACTGCTAAGACAGCAAATGTATCTATGATATCACCAATGATACCGAATATTTTGTCTCCAATGATTGGATAGAACAAACTTCTAAATGAAAAAGGCAGGTTCTTATTGTAGGCAAAGTAACCAATACCCACTGCAACCATCCCATATAATGCCCACGCATGTGCCCCCCAGTGTAGGTACATAATCTTAAAGTTATCTAACGCCGAACCACTTTGGAGTGCTTCTGGTATATTCAAATGATAGATTGGCTCTGCAACGCCATAGAAAAAAATACCAATACCAATACCCGCACTAAAGAGCATTGCATACCAGGAAAAATCACTAAACTCTGGTCTAGCGTGGAAGCCACCAAGACGTATCTTGCCAAATTTTGATAGCCCAATAGCCACTAAAAATACAAATGCGAGATTAATGGTTAAGACAAACAACCAATTAAACTTTTGATTAAGAATGGTATTAATGTTATTGAATGTAGATGCTGCCAGTTCTGGTTTTGTTAATGTAAACAGTGTAAATCCTATAACTAAGACTGCTGATACTACTGATACAAACAAATTCATATCAAAGCCCCATTTAACAAAGTTTCTTTCGTGCATTTTTTTTCTTAATGCCTCTCGTTCGTCCATTGTTACCTCCAACTAATTTTTTCCCAAAAAACAGCCGCCACTTTATTATGACGACCTAACAATAAATTACACCTAGGTAAAAGAATATTCTTAACATTTGTTTATCAAATCGAAGCACTTTTCTATGAACAAATAAAAAGCACTCTAACACTTATAATAATAAGAGTTAGAGTGCTTAAGCTTCATATTAGAAATATTCGCTTTATACCATTGTAATCCTTGATTATTCAAGGTAATAGTATAGTTCATTACCTAATGCCAGTATGGCTTTAGACCCTAAACAAACCCCAGTTCAAACTGGAAATTTTCAAAATTGCTTTCTTTTTCACGAATGGTTTGAATCCTCACTGCATAAACATCAAAGACCTTGCCAATCAAATACTAACAAATCTACTTCTTTATATTCAATTTTCTATATTAGTATAAACTAAATAGATGGATTATGCAACTCATACTGATAATTTAATCGTGTCAAGTTACTTTGGATTTTAAAATTCTCTATAATGAATTTATGTTATACCTTTCATGAAATTCAAAATTTTAAATCAAAACGAACTGTCACCAGTGATTCTACAACTTATAACACTTTTATTATCCGAGTCTCTTTTCTTCCATCTTTTTCATTCCAATCGAAGCATTAAACGAACTCCTGACCAACGGTCCTGATGCAACATACTTGAATCCCTTTTGAAGTCCAATTTGTTCATACTCCTTGAACTTATCTGGGTGTATATACTCTTTCAATTCTATGTGATCCTTCGACGGCTGCAGGTATTGGCCTATCGTCAAGATATCGCATCCTATGCCTATCAAGTCATCCATAACCTTCAGCACAGCTTCCTCTTTTTCTCCAAGCCCAAGCATAATTCCAGATTTAGTGTAAATTTCTTTATCTAACTCCTTAACCTTCTTAAGCAACTCCAATGACCTTTCATAGTTGGCTTGCGGCCTCACTTCATCATATAGAACCGGCACAGTTTCCACGTTATGATTCATAATGTCGGGCTTTGAATCCAAAATCACCTTAAGCGCATCCCAATCTCCTTGCAGGTCGGGAATCAAAAGTTCAATGGTTGTCTTTGGATTTTGCCTCTTTATTTCATAAACAGTCTCGGCAAAATGCCTTGCTCCGCCATCTGAAATATCGTCTCTTGTTACCGATGTAATTACAATGTGCCTCAATCCCAATTCCCTGCAGGCTATTCCGATATTTTTTGGCTCCTGAGGATCAAGATTCTGTGTTTTTCCTTTTGGGACAGCGCAAAATCTGCATCTTCTCGTGCATACCTCTCCCATAATCATAAATGTCGCTGTCTTATTGCCGAAACATTCGCCGATATTTGGACATTGAGCTCCTTCGCAGACAGTATTCAGCGAGAGTCCTCTCAGGATTGACATTGTTTCCTCGATGCTTTTCATGTTTGTAATTCGCTTTTTAATCCATTCTGGCCTATCAATCATTTTATTTTACCTCCAGTATATTTTCATTTTCCTCTATTAAATCAATACTAAACACTCTTTCAAAATTCTTTATCAATGCATTCTTCACATCCTCAATATCTGCATCGTTCTTGTAATCCTCCAGAGAAGCAACTCCAAACTCCGTTATGCCGCATGGATTGATCATATTAAAATATGTCTTGTCTATATTGATATTGAAAGCCAGCCCATGCATGGTAATCCACTTTCTTATCTGTATGCCTACGGCTGTGATTTTCTTGTTTCCCACCCACACGCCTCTATATTTCGGTTTCTTGCCTGCTTCCACATCGTATTCTTTCAGTGTTTTTATTACCACATCTTCAACACAGTCGATATACCAATGAGAATCCTTATTTAGCATTGCCAGATTGAATATCGGATATGCCACAATTTGACCCGGTCCATGAAATGTAATATTGCCCCCCCGTTTTGTTTCAACGATATCTATTTCATTTTCCTTCAGATATTGCTTTGATATCAAAAGATTATCAAATCCTCCATCCCTACCTATAGTAAGCACGGGTTTATGCTCCAATACTAGTAAAACACCGTCATACTTTCCGTCTCTAACCAAATCGAACGCTCTATTTTGCAATTTTAGGCCCTCTTCATATTTCAGCAACCTATCGAACTTAATCACTTTGAACATGATTTTTCACCCCATTCCCAAAAACTTAATGTCTATAAAACAACCTCAATAATGAAATTATTGAGGTTAATACTACCACAATTCTGCAATTGTGAATAATTAATTTATGTTCAATATGTCATAATATGGAGTACTCAAAAAAAAATCATAATAACTTTTCCTTGAAAAACATCTCATTAAAAACATTCTTTTCGAAAGTGAAAGCATAAGAATATTTAAATAGACATATTCACGCATGCTCGCTCCAAAGCAAAAATCGTCATTGTCAATGCTGCCACGACTTCCAATTGAATAACTTGAAACTTTTCCCCTTCAAACGCAAGTGTTTTTTTCTTCACCCTAACAATTCTACATTAACCATTAATCACTGATATAAAAAATGCCTCCCAAAATTTCAGGAAGCATTCCTTGCTGTTTCAATTTTATTATTTCAAGTTGTGCTTTCTTTGTAGACAAATCATAGTCTCAGTCGTAGAATGTTACCAATCTCACTTCTCTTTGCTCGTGTTCTTGGGCATCAGGTTGCATGAGACGTACATCTGCTTCTTCAGCCGTAACACTTCTTCACAAACAGTGTTACGGCTTCCGCAGTCTGCTGCTCGCCAATCAGTCTCCCTTCAGTCGACTTCTTGGGCATCAGGTTGCATGAGACGTACATCTGCTTCTTCAGTCGTTTCACTTCTTCACAAACAGTGTTACGGCTTCAACGTGCATCGCATTGGCAATATACATTGATAGAAAACACTTTTATTAATTCGCAAAAATCAAAAAGAAACGTCCCCAGTGATTCCCAGTGATTATAATACATAAAAAGAGTCCTGCTTACAGGACTCTTGATCTACTTACTTATCTTTTACTAATTTGTTACTACATTTGAAGTGGTGATTTTACCACCGACTTTACTTAGATTCTTTATTTTAAGAGTTGGATCAACAACACCGAATTTTAACATCGTACTTTCTAATACTTTAAATTCTTTACGTTTCATAACAACTTCTATTTTGTGTCTCGGTTCTCCGTTGGGACCTCTTGCTAAAAAATTGTTAACGGTGTAGCCTTCTTGTCTTAGTTTCTCTGCAATGTCAATCATCTTCTGTTTGTTAGAAATGAATACATCTACTTCAATAATACCCAATGCCAATTTACTTTCTAATTTACCACCTATAAAAACGCCAAAGGTTCTTCCGCATGCATAGGCGATGGTAAATTGAATACCAACAGATGATGTTACCTTGGTTAACACTGTTGCAAATATCATGGCATCGATAAAAACAACAACATAAACTGGGTTCATAATCTTTTTGGAAATCAAAATTGTTTTAAGTGTAGCAAGAACATTAGTAAAAGAGGTAATCATAAATAGACCGACTAGAGTAATTAGTAAATCTTTGCTCATAGGTCTTCCTCCTTTATTATGTTTATAGTATTTGTTAACTCGCCGGACAACAAGCTAACTTTTATATACTAACACCATTAAATGTGATTGTCAAATATTATTTTCAATTTATCTACACACATCTCTATCTATCAAATAATCGATATGTTCTTATCTTGCTATTTCGATAGTTCCAGCTTTACAACACATTCCAGGTGCATCTCAATACATATAACCCTTGATAGAAAACACCTTCCTGCCACTCCAAAACCAACCAATTTCAATCAAAAAGAACTGGATAGGACCCCAAAAGTTGCATAGTTTAGGGACGGTGATTATACTATATAATGTTATCGATTCCCCTACGTATCCGCACTTCTTTATTGCCATCTAATCGTATGTGATATTTCGTTTTATACGCTTCTATGCCTTTCCTACTTAAATCACAAGTACCACTATCTTTTCATAAAAAAATGCTCCCAAAATTCAGGAAGCATTTCTTTCTTTACGTTTTTATTGTTCCACGCTGTGTTTTCTTTG
>SWCC01010165.1_pt1 | contig 20155 bp, 17 predicted proteins | sample 4692971 | NCBI WGS metagenome assembly SWCC01 (sample SAMN10267277, study PRJNA491770) | bioreactor metagenome | isolation source: DHS bioreactor inoculated with subseafloor sediment | place: Japan: off Shimokita Peninsula | collected 2006-08 | reverse complement strand
CAAAAATCAGCTTAAAGCCGCCGAAGCGAAGCCCCCCGCAAAAAACGCCGCGCCTAAGACGGCGGCCGAAGGTGCGCCGTGGCGTGAAGCCCCCGCCGCGTCCTCGGAGCTTGAAGAGGAAATTAAGATTAGATCCGCGGAAACCGTCAGGCTGAAATCCGAAATGGAAAGAGCTAAAAATTATTACAAGAGGCTTGAAAGCATCATAAAAAAACAGGATGAAAAAATATCGCGGCTTCAGAATAAAAAGGATCCGGACGGTATTATTAAAAAACACGAGATAATTTCTGAAGATGACGGGGATATAAAATTTTGAAAAAAGGCGGTTAACAAAAGATGGATTTTGCAACTATAATAGGTTTTGTAGCGGGGCTGGGCCTTATATTTATCGCCATTGTCAGCAGAGTGGGGATCGGTGGTTTTATGCTCAGCTTTATGGATCTTCCCTCCATTGCCATCACTCTCGGCGGCACATTCGCAGCGACTATGGTAAATTATTCTTTTCATGAACTCGTGAGTGTTTTCGCTATCGCCAAAAATGTTTTTACGCAGAAAGACGAGGATGCCATAGGGATAATAGACACCGTTGTGAGTCTCACAAAAAAAGCCAGAACACAGAGTGTTCTGGCGATTGAGCAGGACATAAAGGCGCTTTCGAATCCTTTTCTCCGTCACGGTTTTTCGCTCGTTTTGGCGAATATTGACGTGGAAACGATAAGGACGGAGCTTGAAACGGAAATAATTTTTTTGCAGGAGAGGCACAAATTAGGACAGGAGATATTTATGACAATGGGGACATTCGCTCCCGCTTTCGGTATGCTGGGGACAATTATGGGCCTTATTATGATGCTTGCGAAGCTGGAAGACCAGTCGGCGATTGCCGGCGGTATGGCTGTGGCGCTTTTGACCACCCTTTACGGCGCGCTTATGGCGAATCTTATATTTTTACCGGTTTCCGGGAAACTCAAAAGAAAAAGCGAAGACGAGGTTTTGATTAAGGAAATAATCATAGAGGGCATAATATCAATGAAAAACGGCGATATACCGTCAATAATAGAATCCAAACTCAAGGCCTATCTGCCGCCGAAAAAAAGAGAAAGAAAAATTATAAAAAAATAAGATGGCGAAGAAAAAAACGTCGGAGACGATACAGATAGGGCCGACAGCCCCGGGCTGGATGGTCACATACGGCGATCTCATGACGCAGCTGCTGATATTTTTTGTCATGATGTTTGCTCTGGCTTCGGCGATGAACGAGCTGCAGCTGATTAATCTTCAAAAACGGATGCAGCAGTACGTTGACAGAGAAAATCTCGGTAACGATGTTTCAATGAATGTGGACGAGAGAGGGCTTGTTGTTTCTTTTCACGGCAACAGAATGTACGACAAAGGAGATGCTGAGATAAAACCCGAAGCGCTGAAGGCTCTCGCGAACCTCGCCGCTTTTGTGCGGCCTCACCCCAACGAAGTGCGGATAGAGGCCCACACAGATTTAACAGAAGCCCCCGGAAAATATTCGTCGCTGTGGAATCTTTCTTCCACACGAGCTTCATTCATAGCGAAACAGCTTATTGAAATCATATATTTCCCGCCTTACAGGCTTTCATCAGCCGGCTATGCCGAACAGAAACCCTATATTGAGAAAGACGGTGACTCTTACAAAACGCTTGAAGGCAGAAGCGCGGATTTGCTCAAAACCTCCTCCGCCGCGTTTTTCTATGAAGTCAGCCGTATGGCAAAAAGGAATATAGACGGAAAAGTTCTGAAAAAGAGAAAGTATTATGACAAAAAATACAGAAATGACCCGAAGAGGGATGTACTCGTGCGCTTGGCGTCAAACAATTACAAAGGAAAACTTGAAAGAAAATACGATGGGATTTTTCAGCAGTTAAAGAAGAAAGATGAATTTAAGGATCGTTCTGCTAAGTGGGCGGAGGCTGCCGGTGTGTTCAAATTTAAAGACTACGAAATTGAAATTCTCGCGGCGAAAGAAGATTACATAAAGGCGCAGTTTTACGACAGGCTGCAGAAAGAAATAGTGACGCTGGCCAATCTTTCACCGTCCCAGCAGAACAGAAACAGACGCGTTGACCTTATTGTGGCGAGAATTTCGCCTAAAGAGGCAAAAAAACGGCTGTTATAAGGACAAATAAGAAAAGAGTTTGGGAATAACGATGTTTCATTACGGAAGTTATGTTAAATAAGAATTTGCGTTCTGTGGCTTTGCCTATTTTTGTAAAAATTTTGTTTTTTCTGATACCTGTGGCGGTGATGCCTTTTTTGAGTGATTCTTTCGCCTTGCCGAAAGCTTTTCTTTTCTGGATGTTTATTCCGCTTTTTTTTATGACGGATAATTTTTATGCTGATAAAGAGGAGATTCCTGTTTATTTTGTGACGGGAATTTATTTTCTGCTTTCAATTTTTTCAATATATCCCATGCTCAGTTTCATGGGGCTTTACAGATATTATTTTAACGGTTTCTTCTCGCTTTTCGCGGGTTTAGCGCTTTTCAGGATTTTAAGAAATTTTCCCGAAAGCGTTATTAAAAAACAGCTGGGCTTTCTGCTTTTTTCAGTGTTTTTGACATGCCTTGCCGTTTTCACGTGCGGGGGGATGAGAATTTCCTCCACATTCGGCAACCCCAATTTTTACGGCGGTGTGCTGGCGGCGCTGATCCCTTACGCACTGTATTTTTCTCTTTCAAAGGCGCTCTACGGTCTTCATTTTATATTTTTCTCGGTGGCTCTTTTAATGACACTTTCCCGCGCCTCGTGGGTGGGGGGTTCCGCCGGAATTTTGATTTTTGTTTTAACCGCCGGGAAAAAACGTGATATGCCTAAGGCGCCGCGGGCCCTTGCCGCGAGGAATGTTTTGGCCGCTTCGGCGCTGATTCTCGCGGGGGCTTTTATAATCTCACCTCAGTTTACAGGGGAAATTTTTAAGAGAGCCGTTTCCACATTTGATTTGTCGGAAGCGGATATTGTTTCAAGATTTGAGGGATACGCGGCAAGTTTGGCGATTTTCGCCGAGAAACCGCTCTTCGGTCATGGCCCTGAAAGTTTTTCAATTCTTTTTCGCGCTCACGCCCCTGTTTCCTTTGTTAAGCAGCTCGGAGGCCTCGCGCATGCGGGCTACAGCCATTGCTATCCTATGCAGGTTCTTACCGAAACCGGCCTGGCGGGTTTCGGGCTCTGGCTTTTTCTTATATTTGTTCTGATTAAAAAAGCTTTCACTTCAAAAGAGCTGTTCAAAAAAGCCGCGGGGGCATCCATCATTGCTTATGTTGTCACAAATTTATTCGCTTTTCCGTCAATTACTGAGATGCTTGTTTTCTGGTTTTCAGCCGCTGTGATATACGGGCCTTCGGCCTCGGGGGCATTGTCTCCTCCGTTTGTTTTGCGGCCGGGGAGGGTTTTAACCGCGGCGCGGTGCGCGGCGGCGTTTGTTTTAATTTTGATATTGTCGGCGCCTCTTATTTCCGAGATAATGTTTGTTTCTGCCGCGAAAAACCCTGACAATACGAAAGCTTATTCTCTGCTGCGGCGTTCGGCCTCTTTGCTTCCGTCGGATTATCATCTTATGAACGCGGGGAAAAGATGCCTGCTGATTTATGATAAGACGAATTCTATGGTGTGGCTTGACCGCGGTGATGAGTTTTTTCAAAAGCTGATAAAGAGAAATCCGCGCCACGCTCTGGCTTTAAATGGAGCCGGAGTCGCCTCCAGGGAAAAGTTTGTTTTATATTCGGACAAAAAATACGCTTTGAGAGCGGAAGCTTTTTTTGAAAAAGCAATAGACAATGACCCATACCTGAAAGCGGCACATCTCAATCTCGCGCGCCTTCTGGAAAAACAGGGAAAGCTTTTGGAGGCCGCTAAGCAGTATGAGAAAGCTCTGAAAATTTACCCCGACGACGAACTGATGCTTTTCAACGCGGGGGTCGTTAATGTGAATTCGGGTAATTACAGCAAAGCCCTTGATTTCTGGTACAGACTGAGAGAGATAAATCCCGATTACAAAAAACTCCGCCAATATATAAAGCGTGCCGGGAAACTTGTCCTTGACGGCAGACGGCAATAGCGGTAAAATGTAACAGGAGAAAAATAAATGGCAGAAAGAAGAAACCACCTGAGATTTCCGACCTTATCGGTCATAAAAACCGTTGAGATACACAGCGGCGACGGGAAGACGGATGTTCCCGCCATAATGTGCGATGTGTCGGTTGGCGGATTGGCCATGATAACTTTTATGCCTCTTCCCAAGAATTCCGATATTGTGCTTGATTTGAACATGCCGGATATAAACCTCAGCAAAGTCGCCGCGAAAATAGTGCGCGTGGAGGAGAAAAACGGCACTTTTCTAATAGCTCTTGAATTCAGCGATCTGCAACCGTCGGTTAAGAAAAAAATAAATGCCATGGCTCTTGACTGGAAGAAATGTGAGGAACGGCTTTCTGTCGGGGAAAAAATAGAATGTCTGAACTGTTCATATTACAATCTATGCAATAAAGAAGTGAAAACAAAACATGTCGCGCATCAATGTTCTGCCTGAAGAAGTCAGAAATTATATTTCCTGCGGCGAAGTCATAGAATCCCCTTATTCGGTTGTCAAAGAACTCGTTGAGAATGCTCTTGACGCAGGTGCGGTCAGAATAGACGTAAAAGTTCTTGACGCGGGTCTGGGTTTCATAAGCGTGACGGATAACGGCGCCGGCATAACATTTGAGGATCTGCCGCTGGCGCTTGAGCCTTTCGCAACAAGCAAGATTAAGGTCAAAAACGATATATCGTCGGTGAGATCGCTGGGTTTCAGGGGTGAGGCGCTCGCTTCCGTGTGCAATGTTTCGGCTTTGAAAATTTTTTCATCACGCCACGGCGCGCTTTCAGCTTCCGGCGGTGATGGAGGGATGATTTACAGGGAAGGCGGCAGGGAGATAGATCACAGAAAGTTTTCATGTCCGAAGGGGACAACCGTTGAGGTGCGGAAACTTTTTTTCAACGCACCGGTTAGAAAGCGATTTCTCAAAAGTCCGAAATACATGAACGGCGAAATCCTGAGGGTTGTTCAGGAATACGCGCTTTCCAGGCCGGAAGTTGTTTTTTCTCTAAGGATAGACGACAAAAATTATTTTAATGATCTTGGTTCGGGCGATGACGAGAAAGAAAGGGTGCGGAAAATATTCGGTTTTGAAAACGGCGATTACGCGGAACTTGAAAACCCTCTTATGGGGTTGCGCTGTTTCGCGTATCCAAACGAATACAAGTCGTCAAGGCGCTGGCAGTTTATATTCGTCAACAGAAGGCCCATAACAAATGCCGCTTTTCTCAAAGCCGCTGAAAATGCTTTTGAGGGCTATCTTCCGCGGGGAAAACACCCGCCTCTTTTCATTTATCTGACCGCATCCGGCGGCATAATTGACGTGAACGTGCATCCGGCCAAAAGAGAAATAAGATTTCAAAGTCCGCGGGCTTTTTACCAGATGGTTTATGATGTGCTGAGAAAAAAATATTCTAAAAACAAAATGGCTGTTTATCCGGAAAAATCGGGGATTGTAGGGGGGGGCGTTTTTTCGTCGCAGCCGCCTCCGGCAGCAGAAACGGCCGCGCCAAAGATGGCGGACGAAGACGCCGCTTTCCCAGGGCAGTCCCAGCCGGAGTTAGCGGTCGCGCCTGAGACGGCGGAAGTCAGTGCCGCTTTGGACGCGCCGTCTGATAATTTCAGCGCCGTCGGGAGCAAGAGAGGCACGGTGGAGGACGGCGTCCGCTGGGATAGTTTCCGCTATGTCGGAAAATCGCACGGAAAATTCCTGATATTTTCCACGCCGCAGGCTTTACACATAGTGGATTTTCACGCGGCGGCTGAAAGAATAAATTATGAAAAAATAAAATTGAAAATAAAAAACGGAAAGGTTTCCTCGCAGAAGCTTCTTGTCCCTGTGGAAGTGAAACTTTCCTCCGAAGAAATTGAAGCTCTTAAAGAAAACAGCGCTTTCACTGAAAAACTCGGCCTTGCGCTTAAATATTCTGTCAGGAGCGTTTTTGCCGGGGCTCTGCCGGCAGGCTTCGGCGGCACGGAAAAAGACCTGCTTGAAAAAATAAGCGCGTGTCTCATCGACGGCAAAAAGCATAATGATATTTTTGAAAGTCTCTCCGATAAAATGGTGAAAATTATATCCTGCCATATGTCTTTTCGCGCGGGGGACAATATAAGCCGGCATGAAGCGGAAGCTTTTATAAACGAGCTGAAAAAATGCTCCGAACCGCTGAGATGTCCTCACGGACGTCCGGTCATGTTCACCATTCCGGTGTCAAAAATGGATTCAATTCTGCGTAGATGAAGCTCAAATCTTTTGCGGATATAAAATGCGTCGTTGTCGGCGGCGGTCATGCCGGCTGCGAGGCGGCGTCCGCATCCGCGAGAATGGGCGTTCCCACGCTTCTTATAACAATGCATCTTGACACCATAGGTTACACTTCCTGCAATCCCGCCATAGGAGGCGTGTCAAAAGGCCATATCGTCCGCGAGATAGACGCGCTCGGCGGTGTGATGCCCCTTATAGCGGATTCAGGAGGAATACAGATGAGACTTCTCAACTCATCGCGCGGCGAGGCGGTCAGAAGTTCCCGCGCCCAGATAGACAGGCAGATCTACCGTCAGAATATGAAAAACGCTATTGAGAACATGGATAATCTGTATCTGCTCCAAGACGAGGTGACGTCCATAGACGCTCATAAAGGCAGGGTGCGGGGTGTGCGGACGCTGAGGGGCCTTTATCAGAGCTGCGGGGCAGTGGTGCTTTGCCCCGGCACTTTTCCCAACGGTATGATGTTTGTCGGGGATGTGAGTTTTGAGGGAGGGCGTTTCGGCGAACCCTCATCCAAAAAACTTACGGAATCGCTCAAAAGTTTCGGCCACAGGATGATGCGTTTTAAGACCGGCACCTGTCCGCGTCTTGACGGCAGAAGCATAAATTTTAAAAGAATGATTATGCAGAAAGGCGACAGAAAAATTCCCCCTTTTTCTGCGCGCTTCAAAGGCAAAAAGCCGAAACAGGTGCCCTGCTACATAACTTACACCAACAGGAAAACAGAAAAAATAATAGTAAAAAACATAAAGCGTTCCGCTCTTTTCTCGGGCATGATAACCGGAACCAGTGTCAGATATTGCCCGTCTATAGAGGACAAGTACCGCAAATTTCCGGATAAAGCCCGTCATCAGGTCTTTCTTGAGCCCGACGGCGTCAACACAAACGAATATTATCCCAACGGCCTTTCTACATCACTGCCTTATGAGGTGCAGGAAGAATATCTTCACTCCATAACGGGGCTTGAAAACGTGAAAATACTGCGGCCGGGTTATGCCATAGAGCATGATGTAATAGACAGCACGGAACTTAAACACAGCCTTGAATCAAAAAAACTCGCGGGGCTTTTTATCGCGGGGCAGATAGACGGGACCACGGGTTATGAGGAGGCCGCCGGAGGCGGGCTTATAGCCGGGATAAACGCCGCCTGCTTTATTTCGGATTTGAAGCCTTTGACATTGCGCAGGTCCGACGCGTACATAGGCGTGCTTATAGACGATCTTGTAACGAAAGGGACAAACGAACCTTACAGGATGTTTACCGCGCGTGCGGAATACAGGCTCAGGCTCCGGGAAGGAAACACAAGGATCAGGCTGCTGGGGCAAGCTAAAAAATACGGCCTTGTGGATAAGAGCGTTATCGCGGAAATGGAAAAATTTAAAAAAGATTTTGATCATGCCCTTGAATTTCTTTCAGTTAAGAAAATAGCGGGAAGAAAAAAAGAAGGGGCCATGACGCTGAAAGCCGCTATTTTGCGCGGGGAGACGCTGGTGTCGCTAAAAAGGAAATGTTCTTTCGGAAAAATTCCGAGTGCTGCTCTTGAAGAGGCTGCCGTGGAACTGCGCTATGGCGGTTATATGGCGAGAATGGAAAGAGATATTAAAAAGCACGATTTTCTAAGTGAAGTAAAAATCCCGCCGGTATTTTCCTACAAAAACATTAACGGCCTTTCCACGGAAATAAAACACAAACTGCAGCGTCACAGGCCAGAGGATTTATATTCCGCTTCCAGAATATCCGGCGTAACGCCTGCTGCGCTTGATGTCCTTATGGTGTCTCTGGCCAAATTTGAACGCGTAGGGGCGCCCCTTGCGGCCGCCCTTCCGGAAAGACGGCGCTAATAATGAAAAATATCAGATTAGGTTTTTTCGCAAAATTTCTTGCGGCGCTGGCGGGAATTTCGCTTGTGCCTCTTCTTTTCATGGGGATAAGGCTCATAGACATAAACAGGATTACCTTAAAGCGCATGGTTATGGAGCAGCACATAAGCGCGGCCTCCGGAGCCGCGTATAAAGTTGACAGTTATTTTGACAGCCTTTCAAAAAGTCTCATATTCATAACTCAGTCCCAGTCCCTCAAGACGCTTCCGGAAGCCAGCCGCACTCAGATGCTTAAAGCTCTTATCAGTTCATCAGGCAGCATAGAAAGCGCCGCGTTGCTTTCTTTATCCGGCAGGGAAAAAATAAAATTCTATAATCCCTCTCTTACAGAGGATTCTCCTCTCGTGGATTATTCAAGAACAGACGAATTTAAAGCCGCTCTCGCAGGCTCTCCCGCGGCGGGAAAGCCCTACATCAGCCGCGATGGCGTCCGCATTAACGCGGCCTATCCGACGGGTGATGAAATTCTTTTTATTACGGCGTCGCTGGATGATCTTTTTTCGGAAATAGCAAATACGCGGGTGGGGCGAGCCGGTCGCGCCGCGCTTATTGATGGTGAAGGCCGCATTTTATCTTCACGGGGAGAGATCTTTAAAAGTGTTCGCGCTCATCCTCTGATATCGGATTTTCTGAGTTCGCACAGCCGCGGCGCCCGTGATTTTGTTATAGACGGCAGTAAAATGTCAGGCGCTTATGCGCCCGCCAAAATCATGGGCTGGGCGGTGATTGTTGAAGAGCCCTATGCGGACGCTTATTACTCGCTGTTTCTTATGAAAAGGAACGCGGCTTTGTGGCTTCTGGCGGCGGCTCTCGCGGCGCTTACGGGGGCTTTTTTCGCGGCGAAGTCGGTGACAAAACCCGTGAGGGAGCTGATTTCCGCGGCCTCAGGCATAGCTTCAGGGGATTTTTCAAGAGGTGTGAGAATTTCATCCCGCGACGAGATAGGTGAGCTCGCGAAAACTTTTAATAAAATGAGCGTGAGACTTAAAGAATACAATGAAATGCAGATAGACAAAATAATAGCGGAAAGAACAAAAACAAAAGCGGTGATATTTTCAATTTTTGACGGACTGATATTGACGGATTATGACGGTAAGATACTTCTGGCCAACGAACAGGCGGAGCGTATTCTGGGGCTTTCCGCTCTGAAAGAAGGGGATCATATTTTTGATTATTTGAAGAACGGTAAATCCGGCCTCAAAAATTTCTTTGATGAGGTGGCCCAAAACAGAGACAAAAATATTGTGAGGGAATTTTCTTTCGGCGCAGGCGCAGGTGCGGCTTTCGCCAAAGCCCAGACGGCTCCGGTGCGCACGGAAGACGGCAGGGCGCTGGGCACGGTGACGGTTTTCAGAGACATAAGTCTTGAGAAGGAAATAGACGGGATGAAGGAATTTTTCATGCAGGCGATAGCGCATGATCTGAGAAATCCTCTGACGTCAATCAGCGGTTTCATAGATCTGATGGGCATGAAAAGCGCGGGAAGTTTAAGCGAAAAACAGCAGCATTATCTTTCGGCCATGGGCAGAGAAACGGGAAGGCTGCAGACTATGATAAACGATATTTTAGACGCCGCAAAACTTGAGGCCGGTAAAATGACTCCGGTTATAAAAAGCGTTCCTGTTAATTTTCTCGTGGCAAATGCGGTTGAGGGTCTCTCAGGAATGGCGGTAAAGAAAGGCGTTGAACTCAAAAGTGAAATGCTGCCCATAAGCCCCAAAATAAACGCCGACGGCGAGCTCATACAGAGAGTGATAGTTAATTTAATAGCCAATGCGCTTAAATACACGCCCAAAGGAGGGCGGGTGATTGTTAAGGTTTCGGAGAATCCGCATTCCGCGCGCGTTGAGGTCAAAGACACCGGACAGGGCATGCCGCCGGAATCCTGCGAAAAAATTTTTGATAAGTTTCAGCGTCTTCCGGGGGCGCTTTCGGGCGGCACGGGAATAGGTTTGACGATATCAAGAGAAATAGTGAAAGCGCACGGTGGAAAAATATGGGCGGAATCGGAATTGGGTTCAGGCAGCAATTTTATTTTTGAAATAGCGAAGAACCCGGAAGGGGACGGTGCTTGACATTGTGACAGTAGTCAAGGGGAGTAAATGAAAAGCTATCGTCACAATGTCAAGCATCGTTCCCTTTTTACCGTTGTTATTTTTGCGGCGTTAGCATTTGTCGTTTTAGTCGCGACGGCTTTGGCGGAAGATGTTATTGTGGAGGTGAGGATTCCCCCCGGCATCACAACGGAAATTATCGCTCAAAAATACCTCAAAAAATTCTCGGACATCAAGGAAGTGCGGCGGCGTAACAAATTTCTTCCGAAAGACGATAAAGAGATTGTTAAGAGCCCTTTCGTGAACATCCCGAAAAATATCCTGAAAGAAAAAGTGTGTGACGCGGGTTCCGTAACGCCTCTTGTTCTGACGAGAAAAGAGAAAGAAATAAAGTGGGAAAAGCTTCACCCCGGCCGCCGGCTTTTTCCGGGCGACGGAATAATGACCTCATCCGACGGCTCCGCAAGACTGGGGTTTCTGGCCGGGGGAAGTCTCTTTCTGGGGCAGGATTCACTGGTTTTTCTCAAGGAAAATGAAGAACGTCCCGCCGCGTCTTTTCTCGCGGGCAATATCAGCGCCGACGATATCAGGGTGGCCAGCCGCGGTGTGAAAGTGCAGCCGCTTCGCGGCGCGAAGTACAACATTAACACATCCGCGGGCAAAGATGTGCGTTTGAGCGTTCACAGCGGTGCGGTGAATGTGACCGCGCATAAAAAAACCGTGAAAGTGAAAGAGGGGTTCAGGACACTGGTGGCATTCGGCTCTGTTCCGTCCGCGCCTAAGCCTCTCCCGAAGGGAATAAGCGATTTAAATAATTTGCGGGAACTTGAGGAGGGTGAAAAATATCATTTTCAGATAGCTTCCGACGAGAAATTTGAAGATATTATAAGCGATAAATATATTGTTTCGGCTAAGGATGTGAAAACCGAAAAAGAGGATCTTCCGCCCGGAGGTTATTATTTAAGGGCGGCACTTCTTTCAAAGGACGGTTTTGAGAGCAAATGGAGCGCTTTTTATTATTTTGTAAAGGGCCCCGAAAGCAGGGACATAATAAAAGTGGAATCCATAACCAATATCGGTGACGGCAAGCTGGAGGTGAAGGGCTATTGCAAGGGGATGATAAATGTTGTGATAAACGGTCACCCTGGGCAAGCGCTGAAAGGAGACAGATTTGTCTGCGTATTCCGCATAGGAGCAGCGGAAATATTTACCGTGTTTATCAAGGCGGAATCGGGCTTTTTTTCCAAACGCTATAAGAAGACGCCGTCCAATTTGTGGATCCCGATAGATTAAAACGGTAAAAGAAAAGGGAATTTTCATTGCCCACGCAACCGCTAATTTGGTAGTATTAAAACTATGATTACGGAGCATAAACCAAAAACGGCTGGCTTGCGGCTTTCTACCGGCATTTCCGGAAGAATCATCTGCTGTATTTTTATTTTAGCGTTTTCTGGTTGTATTCCTCCTCCTGCGGGCTACAGATGGTATTATGTCCGCCGCGGTGATACGCTCTGGTCCATAGCCAGAAAAAACAAATCGGATTTTTTTTCTCTGGTAAACGCAAACGGTATCAGAAACCCCTCCCGTATATATCCCGGCATGAAACTGAAGCTGCCCACGGGCAGGAGAGTTGTCTCCCGCAAGGCGTCTAAATCGGCAAAGCCTGCAAAAAGAGTAAAAAAAGCCGCGCCTTCTTCTTCCGTTTCCTTTGCCTGGCCGGCGAAAGGGAAGGTTGTAAAGCATTTCGGTAAAAACAATCTCACCCGTTCTCTGGGAATTGTCATAAAAGCGAACAAACCCTCCGTTAAATCGGCGGCGCCGGGGAAAGTGTCGTTTTGCGGTAAAGCCGGAAATTTCGGCAACACCGTTATAATAAAACACGCCGCAGGCTATCACAGCGTTTACGGTTATCTTGACAGAATATCGGTGAAGACAGACGAGAGTGTCGCCCGGGGCACCTTAATAGGCAGCTGCCTAAGGAACAAAAAATACGGCGGCAGAGCTCTTTATTTTGAAATACGCTTTGATACGGAAGCGTATGATCCGCTGATGTATCTGAACTGAATTATGGATAAACTTGATTCCGTAAAACTCTACCTCAGGGAAATAGGGGATATCCCTCTCCTTGGCGAAGAGGAGCTCTCCGGCCTTATAATTTTGGCGCGGACAGGAAATGTTTACGCGAAACAGAAACTCATAGAATCAAATCTCAGGCTGGTGGTGTCCATAGCGAAAAAATATCTTCACAGTCAAAAAGTGCTGAGCCTGCTTGACCTTATAGGCGAAGGCACCCTCGGCCTGATGAAGGCGATAGAAAAATATAAACCGGAATACGGCTACAGGTTTTCCACATACGCCTACTGGTGGATAAAGCAATCCATACAGAAAGCGCTGATGAATCAGATGAAAATGATTCACATACCGTCGTACACAGATGCTCACATAAAAAAAGCGCTTAAATCCGCCAGAGAACTGAAAGCGAAATTTCACAGGCCTCCCAGCGCTAAAGAAGTCGCGCGGAAGATGAACACCTCCGCTGCGAAAGTGGAGAAAATACTAAGAAATCTTCAGGCATGGGAAAATATCATATCTCTTGATATGCCGATTGACGAAAACGAGGAAATATTTCTTAAAGACATAATTGTGTCAGGAGAAGAGCTCCCCGAGGATATAGCTGCCTGCAATGATAGAAAAAAATTTCTTATAAAAATACTCAAGCGCCTTTCGCCGAGAGAACAGGATATCCTGCGCTGCCGCAGCGGCATGCACGGGGGAAAGCCCGCTTCTTTGTCAATTCTCGCGAAAAAATATAGAATTACGAGGGAACGCGTCCGCCAGATCGAACGGCGGGCTCTGGAAAAAATGAAAAGTTATCTTCTTGAAGGGGGGGGGGACTTCTAAGTCTTCGCCGTAGACAGAGTGCCGCGGTGAGGACAAGAGATTAATAGAGGGAACAGTTTGAAAACTGTAAGAGTGGGGATAGGTTTAAACCTGTCTTCAGGAGGTTGTTTAATGATAGATCTTAAAAAGTTTATAAGGGGTGTGCCGGATTTTCCAATCAAGGGAATATATTTTTATGACATCACCACGCTTCTTAAAAATCCGAAAGCTTTTCATTACGCGGTGGACGTTATGGCCGCGCATTACCGCGGGATGAAAATTGATTATATCGCCTGCATAGAATCGCGCGGTTTTATATTCGGCGCGGCGCTAGCGTATAAATTAAAAACGGGTATGGTTGTGATACGGAAAAAAGGAAAACTCCCCGCGAAAAAACTTTCCGTGCGCTACAAACTTGAATACGGTTTTGACAGCATAGAAGTGCATGAAGACGCCGTGGTCAAAAATAAAAGGTATCTCATTCTGGACGATCTCCTTGCAACAGGCGGCACGTCGCTGGCGGCCTACAAACTTCTTAAAAAGAACAACGCCAAAATAATATCTTTCGGTTTTCTCATAGAGCTGACGGAATTAAACGGCAGAAAAAAACTCCCCCGCGGCCCCGAGCTTTTTACGATGCTAAAATACTGAATGGCAGTTATAGGTTTGATAGCCGGCGAAGGGAGTTTTCCGCTCCTTGTCGCAGAGCAGCTTAAAAAACAGGGCTATGACCTGAAAATAGCGGCCATAGAAAATCACTCGGACAAAAAAATAGAGGAATATGCGTCGTCTTTTATATGGGCGCACATAGGCCAGTTGAAAAAGACGATAGATTTTTTCAAGAGAGAGGGCGTTAAGGAGCTTATTCTCGCAGGCCGTGTCAGACACGCATCGGTTTTTTCCATCAAGCCGGACCTGAAAGCCGTGAAACTGATTGCCTCTCTCAAAGACAAAAGAGCCGCCACAATGCTGGGCGCTGTTTGTGATCTTTTTAAAAAAGAGGGGCTAAAGATTCTTTCTTCTGTTGAGCCTCTTGAAAACATGCTTTTCAGAGCAAAAGTTTATACCCGCCGGAAACCTTCCAGAAAGGAAATTAAAGATATGGCTCTGGCGGAATCCGCCGCTCGGGCTCTGAGCGCGCGTGATATAGGCCAGACGGCTATCGTAAAAGATGGTGTTGTCGTCGCGCTTGAGGCTATGGAAGGTACGGATATGTGCATTTTGCGCGCAGGCGAACTTGCCGGCTCCGGCGCGGTTGTTATGAAAGTCGCGCGTCCGAAACAGGATACCCGTTTTGACGTGCCTGTTATAGGCCTGCGAACCGTGAAGAAACTTGTGCGTTCGGGGGCGTCTGTTTTTGCCGCTGAAGCTGGTTCGGTTCTTTTTTTTGAACAGGAGGAAAGCATCCGGTTGGCCGACGAAAACGGGATCTGTATAGTAGGGGTCAGGTCTTGACATTTGACATTAGTAAAATTCACAGAGATGTCAAATGTCAAGACCTGACCCCACACGTTTTTATTTCGGCGGGAGATTTTTCGGGCGATGTTTTCGCTTCGCGCCTGGCGGAAACATTCATAAATTCGGGCTGGAAAGTCTCCGGCGTCGGCGGGGCGTTTCTTGCAAAATCCGGAGCGGATGTCATAGAGAATATTGTTAAAAGAAACACCATAGGCTTTATAGAGCCTATTAGAAATATCTTTTTTTTTCATGCACTTCTGGGAAAAATAAAACGTTTTTGCGCCCGAGAGCGCCCCGATGCCGCGGTGATGGTGGATTTCTGGGGCTTTAATTCGCATCTTCTTCCGCTTTTTGCCGAAGCCGGCGTTCCCGTGTTTTATTATATCTGTCCGCAGATATGGGCCAGCCGCTTCGGAAGAATAAAAAAAATAAAAAAATATGTCAGAAAAGTTTTTCCGGTTTTTCCGTTTGAAGAAAAGATTTATCTTGAAAACGGGGTGAACGCTTTTTTTCCGGGGCACCCCCTCGCGGAGATGCTGCCGGAGGCCGCCTATAACGCGGATTCGCCTTACATAGGGCTGCTTCCCGGTTCCAGAAAAGCTGAGTTGGAGAGGCATCTGCCTGTTATGGCGAAAGTCGTCCGGCTCCTCGGCGCCGCTGGAAAATTCCGTTTCAAATGTTTCAAAGCCCCGTCGCTATCGAAAGAACTTTATTCCCATCTGCCGGAGAATTGCGCTCTTGTGGAGGACAACGATTATTCGCAGCGGAAAAATCTGCGTCTGGCAATCGCTTCTTCCGGCACAGCCTCTTTTGAAAACGCGATGCTTGGTATTCCGACGGTGATTATGTACAAGACCTCATTTATTTCTTATGCCATAGCCAAACAGCTCGTTAAGACGGAGTTTATAGGCATGCCCAATATCCTCGCCGGAAAATCCGTGGCCCCTGAGTTTATTCAGACAGAAGCGCGCGCTTACAGGATTTTACATGAAGTCAGGCATATGTTAAAAAAAGATAATTTGCTCCGCACATCAGGTGAGCTTCTTAAATTAAGGTCTTTGCTTGATAAAAAAAACGCAGAAGCAAATGTTGTCAGAGAAATTAAAGAGGGGATTATATGAAGTCAAAAGATATTATAAAAAGGCTGTCCGCGTATCTGAAACCCTATCACATTCGTTTCATTGAAGCGCTTCTGTGCATGGTTGTTGTCGCCGTCGTTAAAACCGGGCGCGTTTATCTGCTTAAACCGGGCCTTGATAAACTTATTGCGAGCAAGGATGCTAATCTTATCATTATTTTTTCGGCGGCGCTGATTGTTATCACGCTTATTCACGCGGTTTTTATATACATTCAGAATTATCTTCTTGCCTATATAGGCCAGAGGGTCATAATAGATGTGCGCAACGAAACGTACGCTCACATGCAGAATCTTTCGCTTGATTATTATATCAAGAGGACAACGGGCGCGCTGCTTTCGCGGCTCACCAATGATATTATGTATGTGCAGAACGCCATCACCACCGTGCCGGTTAAATTGATAAGAGACGGCCTCAGCTGCACAGGTTTATTGTTCGTTCTTTTCGCTCTCAACTGGAAATGGACGCTGGCTTCGCTTATTTTCTTTCCGCTGATAATGCTTCCCATTAAGTTTTTTGCCCGCAAAATGAGAAAAACTTCCCGCCAGACACAGGAGAAAATGGCGGAGATATACACGCTTCTTGCGGAAAAGATAAGCGGGGTCAAGGTGACGAAAGCCTTTGCCCGTGAAAAAAGAGAAATGAAGAAAATGGAGGAAAGCAACAGGGAGTACTTCAATGTCATAATGCGGCTTTTGCGCGCGGAAACTCTTCAGCGCCCCATACTGGAAATCATAACTTACACGATATCCATTGTTATTGCCGCGTATGTAATTAACGCCATTTTTAAGGAAACCGTCAGCGTTGGGACGGCAGTGGCGTATCTGGCGGCGCTTATTAATTTTTACGGGCCCATCAAAAATCTCGCTGATTTGAACAAGCTGCTGCAGTCGTCAATGTCCGCTTCAGAGCGGATATTCCGCGTTCTTGACGCTAAAATAACGGTGAAGGAAAAAACCGATGCGAAGGATTTTACAGGATTGAAAGATAAGATAATTTTTGAAAACGTTTCTTTTTCCTATTCAGGGGAAAAACACGGTGATAAGGCGCTTAAAAATATAAACGCGCAGATGAAAAAAGGTTCTATTTTCGCTCTCGTGGGCCCCTCGGGCGGCGGAAAAACAACAATCGCGAATCTCATCCCCCGTTTTTTTGATCCGACGGAAGGCCGCATAACAATAGACGGCGCGGACCTGAGAGATTTTAAACTGGATTGCCTCCGCCGCAGCATAGGCATTGTGTCGCAGGACATAATGCTGTTCAGGGACAGCATCAGAAACAACATTGCTTACGGCGCTGATAACGCTTCGGATGAAGATATCAACCGCGCGGCGAAGATGGCCAACGCTTATGATTTTATTATGGATATGCCCCGCGGTTTTGACACGCTGATAGGAGAAAGAGGTGCGACTCTTTCCGGCGGCCAGGCTCAGCGCATATGCATAGCAAGGGCGGTCATAATGGATCCCCCCATTCTTATTCTTGACGAAGCGACTTCCGCGCTGGACACGGAATCCGAAATGCAGATTCAGAAAGCTCTTGACGCTATTCAAACCGGCCGCACGACTATCGTTATAGCCCACAGGCTTTCGACGGTGAGGCGCGCCGATAATATAGCCGTTATCTCCGCCGGGGAAGTGGTTGAAACAGGTTGTCACGACGAGCTTCTGGCGAAGAAGGGTCATTACAGCCGTCTTTATAATATTCAGTTCAGAGGGGACGGTGCTTGACATTTCGTCCCCTTCTTTTCTTCCGGGAAAAATCGTTCAATGTAAAACGGCAGACCTCGCGGAACTGTTTAAAAATGAAGATAAAAAGTGTTTCATAATAGGGCCGAAATCCGTTTATGAAATTCACGGTGATCTTATAAACGGAGCGCTGGGTAAAAGAGTAAAAATATACGCCGGCTTTAACGGCGAATGCTGCGAAAAGGAAATAGACAGGCTCGTGTCGGGCATAAAGACGCACAAAAGCGATTTCATTCTCTCTTTCGGCGGCGGCAAGGCGATGGATGCTTCCAAAAGCGCTGCGGCAAAAACCGGAGTCAGGCTCATAGCTCTTCCCACATCCGCCGCGACCTGCGCCGCTTTCACATTTCACAGCGTTATTTACGGCGAGAAAGGTAATTTTGTGAGAGAGGATAAACATTTTAAATGCCCCGACACGCTGATTCTCGCGGACGAAATTCTTGAATCCGCCCCGAAGCGGCTTCTTTTTTCCGGCATCGCGGACGCTTGCGCGAAATATTATGAATTCACATTTAACGGCGGCGAAGCAAAGGAAAACAGTATGGCTGCGCTTGCAGAAGATATGCTGAAGCGCTTTTTTATGGGCGTTCCCGCCGCTAAAAAGTCTTTAGGCGGTGAAGCTATTCTTTCATTGAGCCGTTTGTGTATAGTCAACACGGGCATTATAAGCGCTCTCGGCGGCGCCGCTTTCAGAGCGTCCACAGCTCATGCTTTGGCAAACGGTTTTACTCAGATTTTTCCCGAATGTCCGCAATTCGCCCGTCTTCTTCACGGTGAATTGGTGGGCGTGGGGATTCTTGCCTGCCTTTTTGCGCTCAACCGTATAAACGAGCTTATAATGCTGCGTAAGCTTTTTTCTGATTGCGGTATCTTTGAGGAATTCGCCGCCTGCGGGAAATGGGACAAAGAAATATTTGAAACGGCCTCCCGTTTTGCCTTAAAAAATGAAAATCGTTTCAAAGAATTGAAAATAAAAGCTTCTGATTTAACTGCCGCTCTTGATTCGCTGAAAATAGATAACGGCGTTACCGTAAAAAGGGGACAGGTCCCTTTTTAAGAAATGGAGCTGACAAAAAGGGACCTGTCCCCTTTTTACAAGATGTAACAAAAACGCTTCAGAATGCGTCTAACAATATGGAAGAGAAGAAATTCATAGAGAGATTAAAAAAGGGGGATGAAGATGCCTACAGGGAATTTATGGCGCTATATAAAGACACTGTTTACCGCATCATATATTCATTTTCGGGAATGGCGCCGGAGATTGACGATATCGCGCAGGAAGTTTTTATCGCCGTCTTCAGGAAGATACACAAATTCCGCGGAAATTCGTCTCTTTCCACATGGCTTTACCGCGTTACGATTAACAAGTGCAAGGATTATCTCAGGAAAAGGAGAACGGACACGGTGGAGCTGACCGACAGCATAATTTCCGGAAGGCCGGATGTTTTGGATACGCTTTTGAACAAGGCGAGAGCCAAAGCTCTTCTCTCGTCGCTGAGCGAAAAATTCAGAAGCGTGGTCATACTCCGTGAAATAGAAGCTTTGTCGTATAATGAGATCGCGGCGACGCTTAAAATTCCGCTTGGCAGAGTGAAGATAATGTTATGGCGGGCAAGAAAAAAAATGAAGGAGGCATCTATCAATGGAATGTAAAAAATGCCTTTCGCTTTTGTGCGAATACAAGGACGGCGAACTTGGCGAATCGGTTTCGCTTGAGATGAAGCATCATCTTGAAAGCTGTTCTGTCTGTTCTGCGGAATTGGAGGCAATGAGAAATATATCGGAAATAATAGCGTCTGTTAAAGCACCGGAAGCTCCCGCTGATTTTGAAGATAAAGTAATAAAGGTATTGGACGAACGCGCCCGTGCAGAGAGGAAACCCGTGCGCATTTTTTCATTTGTGCCGTCATGGAGGCCAGATTTTTCTTTTCTGCGCTTGCCGCAGATGCGTCTCGCCGCCGCTGCGCTGCTGATCATCGCGGGCGTGTTTTACGCCGGCAAAAACCGTGTCTCAAAAGAGTATTACTCTGACATACTGATCAGCGACGCTGAATTAAACGAGTTTGACAGCGAGATAATGAACATTTTTTACGGGGAAATATAAAAATATCCGCTCCGGTGTATATCTTAATTGTCCCCCAAAAGAGCTTTTTCGCTAGACGGAAAATTCTTCACGGATAAAAAATCTAAAATTGCGCAACTCGTCCGCAAAAAGCGGACTCAAACAAGCGCAATTTTTTAACGATTTTTTATCACTAAATTTTCCTATATCGCTCAAAAGCAACTTTTAGGGAACATTTAATGATTGCGGGCAGAAAAATTTGATATAATATTCTATGAAAAAAAAAGCGGTCATACTTTTTTCGGGCGGGCTGGATTCTGCTCTTGCGGCTAAGCTCACGGAAGATATTTTTGAGCTTTCGGGAGTTGTGTTTTCCACGCCTTTTTCACGGGTTAAGAAAGAGGTTTTCGCGCTGGGTGAAAAAATGGGTCTTCCTCTGAAGCATATTTTTATGGGAGAGGAGTATTTTGAGATAATGCTTCATCCCAAATTCGGCACGGGGAAGGGAATGAATCCGTGTCTGGACTGCCACATAATGATGCTCAGAAAGGCGAAAGAATACGCCGATGAGAT
>SWCC01004718.1_pt1 | contig 20286 bp, 16 predicted proteins | sample 4692971 | NCBI WGS metagenome assembly SWCC01 (sample SAMN10267277, study PRJNA491770) | bioreactor metagenome | isolation source: DHS bioreactor inoculated with subseafloor sediment | place: Japan: off Shimokita Peninsula | collected 2006-08 | reverse complement strand
ATACAAATTTCATTATCCGAAATGTTGTGGCATTGGGTACAATATTTAACGCCGTTGCGCAAATTAATCAACGCATTCCCCAAAAAACCAGCCCTTGAACTATCCTGTTTTAGTAAATAAAGTGCCAGCCTTACGGCAGTCCTCCGGCCAATGCCGGGTAATTTCCCCAGTTCTACAACTGCTTCTTCAAGTAAACGTGACGAATATGTGTTCATAAGATTTGATGCGCTGGAGGCCAATGCCTTTTTTAGTTACTTTTGGTGCAAAATTACAAACTTAATGTGATCCGGCACATCCTTTGTGCAATGCATTGTCTTTATAACAGTTACCCAATGAACCGAAAATATTTTCCAGTTTTCTTATCCTTATTTTTAATTACTTCAATTGGCCTGACTAAAGCTATTCAGGCCCAAACCCTTAATCAGGTTGATGCGAAGGGAATGAAACAGGGTGAGTGGCGCAAAACCGATGCAAATGGACATTTGATTTACGAAGGTAATTTCAAGGACAACATACCAACCGGCACTTTTACGTATTACGACTCCACGGCTAAAGTAAAAGCGATCAGCGAATTTTCCGATAATGGCACAAAAGCCTGTGCCACCACCTTCAACCAGTTTGGCAAAAAAAGCTCTGAGGGCACTTATCTCAGCGAAAAGCGTGAAGGATTGTGGAAATTTTACAATGATGATGAAATACTCATCGCGGAAGAATTTTATGAAAACGGCATCCCGGCTGGCACCTGGAAAACTTACTATATGAATGGTGCCCTACTTGAAGAAATTAATTATAAAAATGGCAAAAAAGAGGGATCCTGGAAACAGTTTTTTGACGATGGCCCTTTAAAACTCAGCGCCACCTACACGAACGGCAAACTGGAAGGACTTGCCACTTTTTCCCATCCCAATGGAAGGGTGAAAATTTCAGGTCCTTACAAAAATAATTTTAAAGATGGTGTGTGGATGTACATGAACGACAAGGGTGTAGCCGAAAAAAAAGAAATCTGGTCTGATGGTATCCTGGTGGCTGAAGAGTATTACGACAAAGCACTGGAGCGGATGATGAAGGAAGAGAAGTGATGGGGCGATGGGGCGAGTGAATCGAGGGGGCGACTAAGAGACACGGGGACACGGAGACAAGGGGACAAGGAGCAGAATTCTCCTAATAGGCTTTTTTTCAACTTATTAGGCGTTAAAAAGAAGAGAATTATATCACAAAAAGTGCGAACCATACGGAGTGGTGAAAGGGCGAACTTAGCGACTACCGCTTAAGACTATAAATCCCGCCTCAATATAGACCACGATTTTTCCGAAAAAGGGTTCATCTGAAGCGCACTCACGTGATGCATGAGCCTGACTACCGCCTTGCAAACAGGAATGTCAGAAGCCAAACGCGTACCTATTTCTCCTTTTTCTCTAAATATTCAGCCGGAATTGTGGTAGTGCTACCATCGCGCATAGCCCGGTAATGGGGCGACATAATCTCTATACCACGCTGATTACAAACATCCTGAATGCTTTGATGAAGCGAGGAATAAATGGCGGGAAGACGGTGCACATCCAGCACATACGCATTGATCTGATATGAAACATAATAATCATCCAGACTGGTTTGCAGTACAAAGGGTTGTGGCTTTTTCTGAATCTCAGGAACAAGCAGCGCAGCATCAATTAAAGCCTGGTGCATATTCTTCCAGGGGACATCATAGCCAATGGTTACCGTGCTATGAATGATCAGGCCTTCATTTGTGCTGTTTGATGAGTAGTTGATGGTATTCCCGGTGAGTATGGAGGAATTTGGAATGGTAATTTCTTCGAGTTTGGTGGTGCGCAAACGGGTGATAAGCAATGTTTTTTCCACGACTTCGCCGGTGAGTTCACCGAGTCGTATTCTGTCGCCAACTTTAAACGGCCTCATATAGGTTATCACTATTCCCGCAATCATATTGGCAATGGCCGAGGAACTTCCCAATGAAAAAAGCACCCCCAGAAATACCGATACGCCCCTGAATATATTGGAATCAGAACCCGGCAGATACGGGAAAATCATGATAAACATAAACGCATACAACAAAAACTTGATGATGCTAAAGGTTGGCATGGCCCAATCGGGATGAAACCCTGAAAGAACGAGTTTCTCCGACTCAATTTCCGAGAATATGTATCGCACAAGGCGGATAAAATAGCGCATGACCACGAAAATAACCACGATGCTGAAAAGATTTGGAATATAGTTCCAAATGCCCCGTAAAATACCTTTAAAAGGAGACCAAACAAGATGGAAAAGCGTATCAGCCCAGCCACGGGTGAATGGAAAGACGCTAAATATCAGTGGTATGACTAAATAAATAAGCAAAAGAATCAGAAACCATCGGAATATCTTAAGAATCAGGAAAACGACTTTGAGTTCCTGCTCGGCCGTAAGGAAAGTGTAATCCTTATAAGAAAGACTTTTCAGCCATTTTTCCTTGTTGTTGGTGATAAGGGTTTCCACTTTGGCCTTCAACCGGAATAACATTCGAATAATAAACCAAACGCCGGCAATAATCAACAAAACCAGCCCTATGCGCGTAATTACACGAACAATGCTTGTCCCTTCGCGTGCTTTAAGCAAGGCAAGGCGCATGATAATCCCATATTCTTCGGCCAGTTGTGCGCGGGTTTTATTGAAAACCATGGCATCCAGATCAGTAACCCCCATGATTACCAAATCTTTATACACAATATCAGTTGTGAAGTCCGATTCCAGAATTTTAAGTGAATCGGTTACCAGGAAATCATCCTTCAGCAATGTTGAAAGGTGGGAAGATACATTTTTTGCCCTCAGTTCAGGGCCCAGCGCCCCGCTCTTGGTGTATATAAAAAATAAGGTATCATGCTTTAACACAACCGGAAATGTGGCTGCATTTTGTTTTATTTTTAATGCCTTTTCAGCAAGTTGGGCATGACGAACAGAATCCTGGCCCTCCAGCCGCTTTATTTCAGCGGTGAGTTCGGCTTTTTTCTTTCCATCATTGGAACTTAAAAGCCTGATCTGCTCAGCAAGAACCGCTTTGCGAACCGAATCGGCAAAACGTGTCTTTTCAGCTTTACCTATAAGGCTTTGAAGTTCATTTATCTGTGTTGTTGTGGTATCCTTTGCGGTATCCTTTTTTGTATCCTGTTGACCATAAACAGCAACGAAACCGGCCAAAACAACCAAAAGCGTAAATAATTTTTTGAACATCTTTTGAAGCTTAAATTATGGCTAAATATACAAAAAACCTTCATACACTAAATCAAATTGCTGAAATAGGCAACATTTTATTCTGATCCCGAGAGCTATCGTGTTCTGGTATTATTTCGCCGGGTTGAATAAAGCTTTTTTCCTGACTTCGACAGTTCACAAACACTTCATTTTAGTATCAAAATAGATTTATAAAATTAAAGTAGAATGAGCAGTGAGGAATGCCAACCCTTTATGCAGAACCCCGGCGGGGTTCTCCTATGATTGACCCCCGGTTGAGGACAGTTGTCGCAGGTAACTGCCCTCTACCGGGGGCAAGTCGGGTGATTTCAGTAGCAACCCCATCGGAGTTGACCTATAATTTTCAATAAAAAAACTTCAATAACAAGGTGAACCCCGCTGGGGTTCTATGTTCATACAGCCATTACAACCCCCAATTCCGTTTCACCTGCCTGCGTGCGCCCGCCTGCTTGCGCACGCGGGCAGGCAAGCAGGCAGGCTCCATTGGGGGTTATTCATAGGGTCACCCCTTTGGGGTTGTAAGAAATCAATAAACTCCTATTCCGTCAACACAAACGAAGCCTCAAGCGCATCCCTGGAATTTCCTCCTACAAACACCTTAAAATCACCCGGTTCGGCGATATATTTCAGGTTGTAATTATAATACTTAAGATCCTCAACATCAAGGGTAAAGGTAACATCAAGGGTTTCGCCTTTTTTGATCAGCACTTTTTTGAAATCCTTTAGCTCTTTCACAGGACGGGCAGATGAACCCACCATATCGCGGAGATAAAGCTGAACCACTTCTTTGGCATCAAAATTTCCGGTATTTTTAACTTTTACTTTCACTTCAAGTTTTTCACCCGGTTTTAATGCATTTTTACTGAGTACCAAATCGCTGTAGCTGAAGGTGGTATAGCTCAATCCGTAGCCAAAAGGATAAACCGGATCGTTGGATACATCTAAATAGTTGGAACGGAATTTAGAAAACCATTGACCATCAGCCAGCGGACGGCCGGTATTTTTATGGTTGTAATAAATTGGAATTTGTCCGGTATTTTGCGGAAAGGTGGTGGTTAATTTTCCTGAGGGGACAACATCACCAAACAATACATCGGCCACGGCGGCACCGGCTTCACTTCCTCCAAACCACACGTTGAGGATGGCCGGTACATGTTCATTCTCCCATTTCAGCGCAAGCGGACGGCCGGTGAAGAGTACCATCACCACTGGTTTCCCGGTCTGAAGCAGTGCTTTTAGCAAATCGCGCTGATTCTGAGGCAGTTCAATGTTGCTGAGGCTGGAGCTTTCGCCGCTTGATTCGGCGGCTTCGCCCAAAACAGCAACCACCACATCGGACTTTTTGGCCGCTTCAACCGCCTCCGCAATCACCACCTCTGCCGGGCGACTATCCCATCCGGTCGGCTTTCCAAATATGCCAATCCTTGATTCCAACAGCGAATCACCCACCACATTTGAGCCTTTGGCCAGCAGAATATTTTCAGGTTTTCCGGCGACCAATTTCAAACCATCGAGCACGGAAACGGCTTTCTCAAAATCGCCGGCTACGGTCCAGGTGCCACACATATTCAGACGGTTATCGGCCAAAGCTCCAACCAAAGCAATGCGGGCATCTTTTTTAAGCGGAAGAATGTTTCCTTCATTTTTCAATAAAACGAAACTTTCAGCGGCTGTTTTTCGGGCAGCCAGGCGATTGGCATCGGTGTAAATCTCCGTTTTGGAGCGATTCACATCGCAGTAGCGGTAGGGATCATCAAACAAACCAAGCTTGTATTTGGCTTCCAGAATGAGACGACAGGCAGTATTGATTTGTGCTTCAGTGACTTTTCCTTCGCTCAGGGATTTTTCCAGGGTTGTGAGAAAGCCCTCCCCTACCATATCCATATCGGTACCGGCGTTCAGGGCAAGCGCCGAAACGGTTTGCAAATTGCCCATTCCGTGATCTATCATTTCGTTAATTCCGGTGTAATCTGACACCACAAACCCATCAAAATTCCATTGATCGCGCAGCACATCGTGCAACAGCCAGCGGTTTCCCGTTGCCGGAATTCCATCCACTTCGTTGAAAGAGGCCATTACACTGCCCACTCCAGCATCCAATGCAGCCTTGTAAGGCGGGAAATAGATATTGTACATGGTTTGGCGGCTCATATCCACGGTATTGTAATCGCGACCAGCTTCGGCGGCACCATAAAGGGCAAAATGCTTCACACAGGCCATAATGGTGTTGTTTTTCGTCAGGTCAGTGCCCTGATAACCGCGCACCATGGCTTTGGCAATTTCACCGCCCAGGTAAGGATCTTCTCCCGAACCTTCGGAAATACGGCCCCAACGGGGATCGCGGCTGATGTCAACCATGGGCGAAAAAGTCCAGGAAATACCATCCGCACTGGCTTCGATGGCCGCAATACGGGCACTCTGCTCAATCAAAACCATGTCCCAGGAACAGGAAAGTCCCAAAGGAATGGGGAAAACGGATTTATAACCATGAATCACATCCATGCCAAAAATCAAGGGAATTTTCAAACGGCTTTCTTCCACGGCGACCCGCTGCACACTGCGTATTTTTTCAACGGTACTGATGTTGAAAAGGCCGCCAACCTTTCCTTCAACAATCTTTTTACCAATATCAGAACTGGAAGTCTGACCGGTGGTAAAATCGCCGGCGCTGGGCAGATTGAGCTGTCCGAGCTTTTCTTCAAGCGTCATCTTCGCCATCAGCTCACTGATAAAGCGGTTCATTTTTACTTCCTCCGACACGGGTTGTGCCTTTAGGTAAAAGCCTGTTAACAGAAGGAAAAGGAGAATTAGAGGTGATTTTTTCATAGTTGTGTTGATTTGTAATTTGTATTTCACGCAATCCCGATAGCTATCGGGACGCGAAGACGCAAAGAATTTTTAAAGGTTTCCCACGCGGTGACGCAGAGACGCAATGGTTTTTTTGAAGACATCTAAGCTTAGTGGACGTTTACAAATCAATAATTTATTACCAGAATATTGATTTGAATCCAATTTAATCATTCTTTGCGTCATTGCGTCTTTGCGTCATTGCGTGGTTTTATTTTCTCAAATAAGGACTGCTGAATCCCAGCCTTCCCAATCCATTTTTCACTTCCGGGCAACTCATAAACAAATTCCACAGCAATCCACTTCGGTAGTTTTCTATCATCACAATGATGGGCCCCTGATCAATGGCTAAGTGCGATTTTGCATACCAGTTCTCGGTTTCATTAAAGGCATCCACAAAACCGTATTCGCTCCATATTTTGTCGCCGAGATCATAATAAAAATGTCGCAGCGCTTTCATGGAATATTCAGGTGTGTAAGGGAAAGCAGAAAGCGCAGCCGTGGGTGAAATCACCCCCAGATCGTTGGTTGGCGAATGCGCGCTGTAACCCTGATGATTGTCGCTGGCCGTTAAACCCCAGGTATCTTCACCATAACCTTTGAATTTCTTAGGATTGTCTAAACAATATGCCCGGTTGATGAGGGTGTGGTTTTGGTTTTGTTCCCAGTAATCGGCATACTGATCTTTCAGGCCTTTGGGACTTAGTCCGAGGAAAGAATAATGGGAGAAGAAGAGCGGGCCGCCATAATCGAAACCCAGCGGTAGTTTAATGCCATAAAATTCCCGGTCGTTCCTAAAAAAGTCGCTTTGCACCCAGCCTCGGTGATACACTGCCGGACTCACGGGGAAACGCTCCCCACTGGCTGCCAGCACATACATAATGAGGCATTCGTTGAAACCCTTCACGGGAAAGTTCATCGCCCAGTCGTTGTTGGGGCTCCAGTGCCAGTAGAGCACTTCTTCGCCACCACGGGCAAACCAGCTCCATTCAATATCATTCCATAAGCCATTGATGCGGTTGCGCAATTCGGTTTCCACCGGGTTGGGCTGATCAAAATACTGCCGGGCGGTGAGCAATCCCTGAAAAAGGAAAGAAGTTTCCACCAGATCAGCGCCATCATCCTTGCGACTGAAGGGGATGGTTTTGCCCGTGCTTCCGTTTAACCAATGGGCAAAAACACCATGATAGGCATCGGCTTTGCTGAGAAACCGAACTGTTTTTAAAAGGTGACGGGCTGCACTGTCGCGGGTAATCCATCCACGCTCAGTGGCAACCACTGTAGCCATTACGCCAAAACCGGTACCACCGGTGGTAACCACTTCCGCACCATAGTTGTAGGCCTTATTGCTGCGTTCGCGGGCCATGCCACTTACCGGATGGGCAAAATCCCAGAAATAGCGGAAGGTTTGCCGTTGCACTTCATCCAATAAAGCGGAGTCGGAAAGGTTGGGGAGAATGCCTTTGGGTTTTAGGGTATTTCCATCTGCCTTGACTGTGGCTTTATGCTGCGCCAGACCATGCAAAGCACTAATTATAAATATGAAAAGAAAAAGTTTCCTCATTTTGTCAGATTGTAAAATATCACAACACCGATTTTTCGGTAAAAGTTGTATCAGCCGGTCATTTTTTATGGTGTAAAGATAACACTAAGCGGGGAAATGGGCAAATTTTACTTAAAACCCGGATGCCATGAATAATACTAAATGCAAAGTTTAATTTTTTGAAAAAATATTTATTCAGGAAATTGACTTCACAAATATTTTCTTTATATATTTGATTTTTTATTACGATGAATGTTTTTATAGCTTTTTTAGGTCTCGTGTATGGGACTGAGGGGGCGAAGCTGTAAAAGGGCCGTTCGATATATTCCATAATTCCGGCAATTTCAGCCTAAAATTGGTTTTCATATATGGATGGATCAATGTGAGCAATTATGCCTGAAAGACCAGTGAATATAATTTTAGAAAAATTGGTTCACCGCGGAGGGGAACGTATAGGTATTTTCTTTAACTTTGACCAGGAAACAATAAACAAGGTTAAAAGTCTGGGAGCCCAATGGAGCCAGACCCGAAAATGCTGGTACTTAGACAACTCCGATGAAAATTACCGGATTATCCGCGCTGCTTTTCCTGATGTTGTACTAAGCGGAATTGATGATAAAACACTTACCCCGGTAACGGCGCCTGGTTTGCAAAATAACCACGACAATGCGCCCATAGCTATCCCCGAAAAGGATGGCGAACTTCTGCCTGAATCAACGACAGAACATAATTCGCCCAAGGCGGATGACAAAACCGGATGTGTTGCGGAATTTCAGTCAATTATCGGTAAATATTGGGTGGTGAAGGTTCCGTATAGTGAGCAGACCAGCAAAGCCCTGAAAATGATAAAGGGAGTTTACTGGAACGGGCAATATAAGGCATATATGGTATTCAGGCATGTAAAGGTAAAAACGCGGTTCGAAGCTGTGGTGGGAATGCCTGGCCTGTTGCCTGCCAACTATTGGACCGCACCATTGCCAGATGTGAATGCTGGTATGGTAAAGGTAAATCCTCATGAGGCCGACAAAAGGATGATGCAGGTTGAGCTTCCACCCATTTCTGCAGTGATTCAGATTGTTAAACGGTTTGCAGGAAGCCGTTACAGTAAGACTCAGTCGTGTTATTTGCTGCCTTCCAGTCCGCTGGTGTTTGAAAACCTGGCAAAAGTTGCCACTGAACATGGTCTGACTTTTGAAAACCATCTTCCGGAGAAATACCTCAATAAGCGTTATACGCCTTCCATTCGCAAAGTGGAACTGGCCAGAACGATGGACCATGTTAGAAATCTTACACCACCGGGGGCAAGGGTTTACGTGGATGCGTATACTGACCAACTACTGGCAACCAATAAAAGTGCCAGTACCATCAAGACATATAGTCATGCCCTGATTTCATTCCTGCGTTTTACCGGATACAGAGATCCGGCAAGCATTGAACGAAAGGAGATTGTGAAATATCTTGGCCAAATGATGCTTCAGGGATTTTCGCCTTCATCGGCCAACAATTGTGTGAATGCATTAAATATTTATTACAGTGAGGTTTTGCAGATTCCTCATTTTGAAATAGAACTGCCCAGGCCAAAAAAGGAGTTCAGACTTCCGGTGGTGATTACGCAGGATGAATGCATTTCCATCTTCAGCCAGATACGAAACCCCAAGCACAAGATGGTGATCATGCTGGCGTATGGCACCGGTATGAGGCGCGGTGAATTGGTGGGCCTGAAATGGGAAGATGTGTTGTTCAACGAATACAAGATTCATGTAAGAGCGGGCAAGGGTAAGAAGGACAGGATAGTGATGTTGCCCTACTCTATTGTGGCCGCGCTAATGTCGTACCGCACAATGTACAAAAGCAGTGTTTATGTATTTGAAGGACAATATAAGGGTGAGCCTTACAGTGCGGGAAGTGTTGCAAATGTGATGAAACGGGCAGTACAGGCAGCAGGACTGGAGAAGAAAGCCACGGTGCACACGCTACGTCATGCTTTTGCAACGCACCTACTCGAAGCCGGCACCGACCTGCGTTTTATTCAGGCATTGTTGGGTCATTCAAGCATTAAAACAACTACTCTATACACTCACCTTACAAAAAAGGGGGTTGACCAAATACAAAGCCCGTTGGACAAATTGATGGGCGAGCAAAAAAAGAGCGAAAAAAGTGATGGGAAAGAACCAGAAAAGTAGTAAGTTTGTATTGTTATAAACGAGTTATGCACCACTTTAAGACACAGTAAAACAACAAGCAACATGAGAACAAACAAACGACTAATTTTAATTTTTGCTCTATTCGCAATTATTCTGACATCTTGTGATCCTGGTGTAAAATACACTAAAGTAGTTCAAAATGATTCAGATTTTGATATTACAGTTTATATTTATCCAGAATCAAAAGTTGGAGATGGATCATTCTTTAAGTTTGACACTATTCGAATTAACAACCACACCGAAGCATCAGTATATGAGGTAAGTGGCTTAGGACAGACTTTTGAGTATGAAGACTGCAACACTTATGCTGACTCAATATTCGCGAGAGTAATAGGAATTGACACTTTAAATTCTGCCATCAATTTGAATGATAAATCAAAATGGATTTTTTCAGTCCTTGACAAAACTTATAAAGAGGGAGGAGTTTGTGAATGCAGGGCTATAATTACTAATGATATGATTAAATGAAACCTGCTAACAACACTATGAAACATAGACATTTTAAGTTTGGTATCTTTCTTTGCATGATACTTTTACTGAATTCATGCGACAATTTTAATAATATAGATGGCATTGTAACAGATGACATGACTAATGAACCAATTGACAGTGCACTTGTGTATGTCAAATTTAAAGACCATGTTGTTGATTCGTTCTCTTATATCCAAGACAGTTTGACTAAAACACAGAGAGAAGCTCTAATCAAGAAACAAGGTAATAATGCAAAATGGATTTCTACGGGGTTTGATAAAATGATACGCTTTATCCCAACTCTAAGTGATAGTAATGGGAAATTTGATATCGCTTTCCATGTTGGCTTTTTCCCTCGATATACGTTATACCTTGAAAAGAATGGTTACGAAACATTTGAAATCAAGAACAAACAAATTAATTGGAACGAAAGACCAAAAGTATTCAGAATGAAGAAAAAAGCGGTGCATAACAGCACCTATGCCCAATAGCCTATGAATGTGTAACTTGATACAGCGTACCCCGCAAAAGCATTGTACCTTTGGACAGTGACGAACCCCGCAAAACGGCTACTGGGCATAGCTGCGGCACGTTATCGCTCAGTGTAAAAAACCAAAACACACAATCGAACCAATACTAAAAATCAAAAGCACTTGATTTTTTTCTCAACAAATAATACTTCGTTAAAAAAACTTCTGTATATTTGACCAAAATAAGTCAAGTCTAAATTAGGTAAAATGACACTAGGACAGAAAATAAAGCAATTAAGAGAAGAATCAGGAATGCTTCAAAGACAACTTGCATCTATTCTAGAAGTTGGTGATGGCTTTCTAAGCAAAGTTGAAAGTGATAGTAAACCTTTAAAAAGAGAGCACTTAAAAACTTTAAGCAAAATCTTCAATACTTCATATTCAGAACTAGAGGCACGGTGGATTGCAACAAAAGTTTACGACTTGGTAAAAGATGAAGAAGAAGGGCTTAACGCTCTTAGAGTTGCTGAGGAACAAATTGAATATCAACGTAGAAAAAATAGCATATGAACCTTGTACAAGATAAACTAGACGTAAAATCAAAGAAACGAGCCAATTTATTTAATTGGAGAGGTCAGTTTACTCCTGAATTTGTTGAATACATAATTAGTTCATCAAGATTAGAATCGGATGCATTGATTTCAGACCCTTTTGCGGGAAGTGGTACAGTTTTAATAGAATCTGCTGTTAAGGGGTTTTCAAGTGTCGGTTACGAAATCAATCCAGCCGCCTATCAGATGGCTTGTTTCTATAAATACTCAACCCTTAACATTGCCGAAAGAAATGAATTGCTTTTTACTATTGAGCGAAAATTGTCGCAAGTTCTTTCAAATTTAAATGGGCAGAAGGTTTTTATTGACTTACCTGATTACCGTGCTTCATATAAAGGTTTAATTGATGTGTCAAAAACTTTAAAGTCAATATCTAACAGTGAAACACTACCTTTTTTTATGAATATGCTCTTTTTATCCGAAAAAGATAAAAAAATGACAGTTTATGAATCATTAAGGCGTTCATTGAATTACTTGAAAAAGAGTCTTTTAAATCTTCCATTTTGTGATGTAGATATTAAAGTACATAATTCAGATGCGAGAAGTATTTCAGTTCAATACCCTGAAAAAACCGATTTAATTTTAACAAGCCCTCCATATATAAATGTTTTTAATTACCATCAAAACTACCGTGCGGTTACAGAGTCCTTTGGGTATGACATACTTGGAGTAGCACATTCTGAGTTTGGTTCAAACAGGAAAAATAGGGGAAATCGGCTATTAACGGTTGTACAATATTGTCTTGATATGGAATCTTCCATAAATAGTTTTTGGCATACCTTAAAGGATACTGGAAAGTTAGTAATGGTCGTAGGAAGAGAATCCAATGTCAGAAAAACACCATTTTATAATGGTGAAATTGTTGAAGAATTAATTACCAAAATGGGTGGTTACGGATTGATTGGTAAAGAAGAAAGGTCATTTAGCAACAAATTTGGTCAAATGATTTTTGAAGACATACTAATTTTTGAAAAAAGAAAGAATAGTTCTCCAATTCCCAAAAATGCCTTTATAATAGCAGAAAAACATTTAAAGAGAGCTGAACTGATAGCCCCGAAAGAAGTTTTAAATGACTTCAAAGACGTATTTGTGAAATTAAATAATGTTAAACCATCACCAATTTTTAAATAATGGCACTTACACCACATAAAGACAAATTGCTGGCCGCACTTAAAAATCCTAAAGCAAAGGCAGATAAGCCTCTATTAGAAGAAGCTTACAAACAATATGAAGCTTGGTCAGATAAACTTACCACACTTACAAGCAAAGGGGACAAAAGAGTTGAAGATATGACTGCCCTTCTAAACGAATATAAAGACTTTTTAGAGGTAGATTTAATTGCCAAAAAAGGAAGTGCCTTCATTAAAAGACAAAAAGGTCAAATGAAACTTGACAATAGCATAATTGAAGAGTTTTTAATTCATTTAGTATGTGACGATATTTTAAAAGGATTACCTAAAGGAATTGAAACAGGTAGTCAGACAGCTTTTATGTCCTTAACCTTTAGACCAAGTAAAATAGAAGGATTGGTTGAACAACCTGAAATAGTATTAAAGCAAAAAGACCAAGACTTTACCATTGGGAAGAGTATTTTTTATCAATTCTCTCCTGATGACAAGTTTGATAAAAAAGTAACTGCCAATGGTAAATTATTTTTAGCCGTTTTAGCTGCCGAAGTAAAAGTCAATTATGATAAAACTATGTTTCAGGAATGTGCAGGAACAGCATCTAGATTAAAACAGGGATGTCCACTTTCTAAGTATTATGCTTTGGTTGAGTATCTTGATATGAAACCAGAAGATGTTCGATTGACAGATATTGACAATGTATTTCTACTACGAAAAGCAAAAAGATTACCATTTGAGAAAAGAAGCATATTTGAGGAAGTAAGAGACCAACATAGAGACTTCCCTATTTCTTCTGACGTAATGAAAAAATTTGTAAAAGAAATGCAAAATTTCATTACATCTACTTGGTACGACCCTGAACAAGCACTTAGTAGAGGTTCATTCTCATAGTTTAAGGAAATTAACCATAATACAGAACACCGAAAACCAAAATATTCGAGAAACAAGCGGACGAAAAAAAACACCGAAGCGATAACACGCGGTATAAAACATTGGGGTTTAAGTGGTTATTAAAACATTCTGCCACGCATCAAGTTCGGTGTAACTGGACAGGAAAGTAGCCCGCAATCCCCAACGATTTCATACCGCCACCGTTATGGGCAAGGTTAAAGGATTGCGCAGTAATCATCTAGAGAAAATAATTGTTCGACATGACACATATAAACAGTTTTTTACGACTGGTTATAAGCAAAATATTAATATGGAGTCCTGAAACCATTTCAAAAAACGGGGCGACACCGAAAAGCCATATGAGTAGGAAAAATATATTCTAAACACTTATGAGAAAGCACATTTTTAAGTTATTAATGATCATTGCAGTAATTACTTCTTTTTCAAGTTGTACGACACTTAACCATGCAATGAGAGAACCAAACACAAGAGTGAATTTTAACAAGAATGATTTTACACTCTCAGAACAAGTTTCAGCAGAAGCAAAAACTGTAAAAGTGTTGGGAATTGACTGGTCAAGACTTTTTAAGAGCAAAACAGGTTCGGTCGATGGTGGAGGCTATTCTTCAATTAGTTTAGCTAGTATTCCTGTAATTGGAAATTATATTGCAGACAAGACAGCAAATTATTCACTTTATGAGTTAATGGATAAAAACCATGGTTATGATGTTGTTTTTTATCCACAATATGAGACCAAAGTTTTTAAACCGTTTTTAGGCATTGGTTTCATTGTAAACATTACGACAGTTAAAACAACTGCTAGACTTGGAAAACTGAACCAATAAACCCTGCCCATAACAAAAACTATATGTCAATTGCCGTTTCCGTGCTGACAACAAGCCGTGTAGCCCGCAACAGCGGCGGTGCGGCTCGACAGGAAAACCGCCCGCAGTCGGCAACTGCATATAGTTCCGTCCGTTAACGGCAAGCATAGAAAGACACAACACATGAGACAAATTGTAATTATTTTGATACTTGTCTTTATGACGACAGAATTATTCTCTCAGATTATGACAGTCGAACAAATTGATACAGACCTTCATAATACGTATTCAAAAATATTGTTTTATCGTTATGGTGAAAGCATTGAATGGGATTCCATTGAAAAAGAGAATATAATTTTTAATGCTAAAATGAGTCAATTCATTTCAAAGTATCCTCAGACCTTGACTTTCCCATTTGACTCTTTGTTAAAGGACAATTTTAAAATTGTAAGCTCTGAAGACAATTTGCTTAGGATTTATAGTTGGGATACATGGATGGGTGGGACAATGCACTATTTCAATAATATTTATCAATACAAAACTGGTGAAAACGTTCTTTCTGAATTTTATAATTCTGATAATGGAGGACCATCGTGCTTTTACGCTCAAATAAATACTTTAAAAGCAAATGACAAGACTTATTATCTTGCCATTAATAATCGAATCCTTTCAACAAAAGATGTGGTTCAATCAATACAGATATTTGCAATAGAAAATAAATCGCTCAATGACTCTGTAAATCTTATTCGGACAGAGGATGGCTATGTAAGTTCGATTGACGTAAACTTTGATTATTTTAGTGTAGTTGATCGACTAGAACGACCTATAGAATTAATCAAATATGATAAAGACCTAAAAACTATTTATATTCCTATCGTTAACGACAATGGGAAAGTTACAGACAGATTTATTCTATATAAATTTACTGGACAATATTTTGAGCAAATAGAAACAGAGATAAAATGATAAAAATGCCAGAGGACAAAATGCCTGCCGTTAACAAAAACTATATGTCAATTGGGGTTTCCGTGCGGACAATCAACCGCACAGCCCGCAACAACGGCAGCATGGCTAGACAGGAAAGCAACCCGCAATCCCCAACTGCATATAGTTCCGTCCGTTAGCGGTAAGTTTAAGTGCCAATTCGTCAATGTGTTCTGGTTAGATATTTTTAAAAATTAAAAGATGAAAAGACTATTATTTTTTTTGACTCTGTCTTTTTTCCTTAACGGTGTTGTAATCGCACAATCAGTTATAGTTAACTCTGACGGGACTCATTCAATCGTTATTAACAATGGGAGTACCTCGACTATTGTTAATCCCAATGGAACACACTCGACAATTTTTCATAATGGGAGTACTTCGACAATTGTTAATCCAGACGGTACGCACTCGACAATTATTAATAATGGAAATACCTCGACGATAGTTAATCCAAATGGTACACATTCGACACTTATTAATAATGGAAGTACATCCATCATTGTTAATCCAGACGGAACACACTCGACAGTTATTAATTCAAACATTTTTAATCCAGTCGGCACACCATTGACTGTTGACAGTACAGCAACCTCACTTAGCGTGACAGATTCAATCAAAATAAATATTGGTGATACAACTTCGATAGACAGTCCCGAAAAGCAAAATTTAAACAAAAGGACAAAAAAGAAAACAAAAGACACGACGAAAAATGAAACCAACCGCTAACAAAAACTATATGTCAATTGCCGTTTCCGTGCTGACAACAAGCCGTGTAGCCCGCAACAGCGGCGGTGCGGCTCGACAGGGACGAAGCCCGCAGTCGGCAACTGCATATAGTTCCGTCCGTTGTGCGTCAGCTTAAAGACACCCCCTCGCAGAAAATACTACCTTGACAAGATAGAATTGATTTATGAAGGGTGGAACTTTTCAGGGACAACTTTCAGCATTTCAATAAAACAATCTTTCCATTGACTTGGGGATAGATTCACGATTTTTAAGTTCAAATTAATTCCAAGTTTTTCGGAAATTTCATTAACCTGACTTTTTCTGAATATTAATTTTAAAGCCGTTCTGACAGGTAAATTAGGTTTTTGTAACAGAAAAGATAGAAAATTTAAATATTTGACTTTCTGATTAAAATCAATATGTAAAGGTTTTCGTTCAATTTTAAGAAAAGCAGACTTAACAGTTGGAGGAGGTATAAAACTATTAGGATTAATTTCGTAAACTATCTTCAAACTATAAAATGTATGATATAGGATAGTGTAAGGATTAAAGATTTTGTCTGCAAATAACTTTTTAGCAGGTTCAAATTGTAGGAAGATTGAACCGCCCTGAAAACTTTCCATATTTTCAAACATCAATATTTTTAAAATTTCTGATGTTATACCAAATGGTATGTTTGAAACAACCTTAAACGAAAAATTTGGAATTTTATAATTTCTGAAATCACATCCAAAAATTTGAATGTTTTGAGTTTGTTTAAATTTGTGTTTTAAATGCGTTATTAACTCAAAATCATTCTCAATCGCAATGACTAATTTAGCCTTTTGTAGTAGTTGTACAGTTAGAAATCCTTTTCCTGCACCAATATCTAAGACCGTATCGTTTTGATTAATTCTTGATTGTTTTATTGCATCTTCAATTAGCACTTTGTCAATTGTAAAGTGCTGACCCGTAAATCTTACAGGCAATTTATTTTTATTCATTATGACTTCTTACAGGTGAATACTTGAATTCAAATCGTAGCGATGTGAAAGACAGTATTACCTGACAGAGCAACTATGACAAAGAAATGCCTTCATTAAAAATGACGACACACTAAAGCATAGACTGTTTGTCTTGCCAAAAAGATTATGGGAATTTTATTTGGGACTGTCTATCACTTAGATAGTCGTCCAAGGTCTGCTGTAATACATAATGAAAAAATCTAAATAATTGACCGCAAAATTAGTAACTTTGCTTCAATTTACAATAAGAAGATGAAATAAATAAAAGCCGAACGCACAACACGCGGTATAGTTAATTGCCGGTGCAGTGAGTATTCGAGCGGCACAGCCCGTATCAAAAGTAGTTGTAACTTGACAGGAAAGTGCTTCGAAATCGGCAACTAACCATACCGCCAACCGTTAGGCGTCATGCTACTGCGACCGTGCAACTAACAAACGACAGGACAAAATACTAAAATATGGTAGACGATTACAAAGACGAATTTTTGTTAAGACTTCAAAAGAGTCTTATCTACGACACACTAAAAACTAAGTGCTACGACAAGGACACTGAAGTAATGACTTTGGTTGACAGTGCTGTATCGTATGCCTTTCAACGCACCAAGACAGTTATTAAACATATGGGAGAATTCACTCTCCATGACGGTGACCATTTGTTCAGAGTGTTGCATTTAATGGAGAAACTTCTAACAGAGCAATCCATTAAAAACCTTTCCTCTCCCGAACTTATGCTGTTAATTTTGAGTTCATTTTTCCATGACATTGGAATGTCACCAGACGAAAACGAAGTTTTAACATGGCGAAAAGTTTGGGATGATGAACCAACTTTAAAAGATGTAGCAGAAGAAAAAACTTTTAATGAATTCAAACGCTTTTATTCAGCAAGACCAGAGCAGCAAGAAATTATTGAACGCCTAATAAACCAGGGGAATAACACAAATGCAGACACTATAAAAGCATACTTGATTACAGAGTTTATCCGCCAAACCCATACAGAAAGAGCAAGAGAAATAATTGACAGAGATTGGAATAACAAAATAGTTTACCGTGACACAGACTTGACAGTTGAGTTTGCTCAAATCTGTTACAGTCACAGCGAAGATGCTTTAACACTTCTTGACCTTGACAAGAACTTTTTGTGTGGCTCAAATACAGTTGCTTGCCTTCCTTTAATCGGGGTCGTTTTAAGATTAGCAGACATTCTTGACTTTGACGCAAAAAGAACACCGCCAATTTTATATTCTCACTTGTATGTGAGACATCCAATTTCAATTAAAGAATGGAATAAACACAGAGCTATTGAAGCATGGGAAATTAGCCCAGACTTAATTCAATTTAGTGCCAAGTGTAAACACCCAGCAATTGAAGCGTCAATACATGATTTTTGCAACATCATTGACCATGAGTTAAGCGTATGCAATAACATTATTTCTTCCCTAAACGATTTTAATAAAAGCAAAGGCAGAGAAATTATCTTAAAATTTCCATTCAAGGTTAACCGTGAAAAAATCCGAACAGAAAGAGATATTCATAACAAGCCAAAATATATTTACAGAGACACCCAATTCAATTTAAGTAAGAGGCAGGTAATTGACCTTTTAATGGGAACAAAGCTTTACGGTAATCCCGAAGTTGCATTGAGAGAGTTGTTACAGAATTCAATTGATGCTTGTTTGCTGAGGGAAGCACAAGAAAAAAAGTGGGGTAACCCTTATAATCCTGAAATCTCTGTTAAGTATTACACTGAAGACAAAGACATCATTCTTCAAATAGAAGACAACGGAACAGGAATGGATCAATACATTATTGACAACTATTATTCAAAAGTAGGTTCATCATTCTATAAATCTACCGACTTCTATAATTTGAAATCTGAATCCAACGCTAACTTTACTCCCACTTCAAGGTTTGGTATTGGTATTTTATCATGCTTTATGGTAGCCGATACATTGATAGTTGACACAAAAAGAGTTTATGCTCAGCACAAATCAAGCGATGCTTTGAACATTACCGTTGAAGGACAAGAAAGTATTTTTTGGATTAGAGAAGGTAAAAGAGAAATGCCAGGAACTACCACAAAATTAATTCTAAGGAAAGCAAGAAATCCGTGGGACAAAATGAGTGAGGAGTCATTTATAAAATCAGTAGAAAATGTTATTCCGAATCCACCTTTCAAAATAAACATTCAGACTACTTCACACAAAAAGGTAAGAGATGAAAATAGCTTCAAAGAAATTACGGCCATTTCACTCAAAGATTATTCATGGGATGAAAATGAAAACATAAGGACATTTGAAATTCCTCTTAACAAAAAAGAAATTGGAATACTTGGTTCAGCCACAGTTGCAATTTTAGAAAGTCATGGCAAACCGGTTAAGAACATTGACCTAAATTCGAGAGATGTAGAAATTGAAGGAGAAACCTACACCTTAGAAAAAAACATTAGACTATCGGAAAATTCTATTTCCGAATCTTCCAAATCAATAACGATAAACGATGATGGCGAAATAAAAGAAGAAAGTTCATCAAGAGAATTTGCCCGTTCTAAATCCAGACTTTCTTTGCATGGTATTGAAGTTCCTACCTCCTTATTTCCCGAAACTTGGAGAATGAAGAACAATCAAGTCAGACTAGCATGGCCATTTCCATTAGTTCTAGTCGTGGACATTTGCGGAAATCGTGATTTAGACCTTAACTCATCAAGGACAGAAATAATAATGAGTGAAAAGTGGATTGACTTTGAAGAGCAACTTGCGTTTCTTATTTGCAGTGCAATTGCAAACTCTGTAACAGTTGACTATTGGAACGAACTCAAACTTATTTTTACAGAACGGACAAAAAACGATACTTTTTTAAGGAGTATATGCAAAGTGGAAAAGTAAAAAACTATCAATCAAACATGAAAATAAAGCACGAACGCCTAACAAAAACTATATGTCAATTGGGGTTTCGGTGCGGACAACAAAGTTCGCAGCCCGCAACAACGGCATCGGGGTTCGACAGGAAAGCAACCCGCAATCCCCAACTGCATATAGTTCCGTCCGTTGTAGTTCAGTTTAGAAAAGCCGGAAATATTTTGAGAGTAGATGAAGAAGTTAGGGTCGGCTGAGATTTTTGAGTTTTGCGTTTTACTAATTTGGAGCATGGGGATTTCAAAGAAAGCTGTTTCCGGCTCTTCTGAAAAATAGTTGCTCTAGTCGAGAATTGTCGTAAATAACTGAATATCAGCACGCAGCCAAACCTGACTAAAAAACCGAAACTACAACAGCATGTATATCCAATGCGAATGAGCAGGTTTGAGTTTTTTGAAGTATCTTTAGCAGGCTGAGCTTGCACTG
>SWCC01003671.1_pt1 | contig 20381 bp, 17 predicted proteins | sample 4692971 | NCBI WGS metagenome assembly SWCC01 (sample SAMN10267277, study PRJNA491770) | bioreactor metagenome | isolation source: DHS bioreactor inoculated with subseafloor sediment | place: Japan: off Shimokita Peninsula | collected 2006-08 | reverse complement strand
TAAATCCAATTTCAAAGCTATGCTCAAATATTTCTGAGGTTCTTGATTTTTGCGATTATTGGAATGTGCATAGGGCGGAACTCCCATATGATATTGATGGCGTTGTAATTAAGGTTAATAAAATTAATCTCCAACTGGAATTAGGAAATATTGCAAAGTCACCACGCTGGGCAATTGCATATAAATTCGCAGCTCAAAGAATTAGTACAAAACTCAAAAGCATAACTTGGCAGATAGGGCGAACTGGAGCAGTAACACCAGTTGCAGAATTAGAGCCTGTATTTCTTGCAGGTTCAACTATAAGTAGAGCTACTCTTCATAACAGAGATGAGATTGAGAGAAAAGACATTAGAGTTGGTGATACGGTAATACTTGAAAAAGGTGGAGATGTTATTCCAAAAATTATAGAAGTCGATCTTAAAAAAAGAAATCTTAATTCAAGAATGACAAAAATTCCTTCTGAGTGTCCTGTTTGTGGAGAGAAGCTAATCTATTCAGAAGAGGAAGTAGCAATTTATTGTGTAAATAATAATTGTTCAGCACAAATTAAGGGGCAAATTGAGCATTTTGCATCAAGAGTTGCAATGGATATTGAAGGACTTGGAAAGTCTTTAGTTGATCAATTTGTTGATATGAAGTATTTAACTTGTTATACTGATATCTATACATTAAAAGATAAGCAAGCTGAATTAATTACTATTGAAAAACTGGGTGGGAAAAGTGTAAGAAATTTATTGAGTGCTATTGAAAAGAGTAAAGACCAGCCTTTTGAAAAGGTTTTATTTGCTTTAGGTATTAGATTTGTTGGGGCTGGAGTTGCAAAAAAGTTAGCGAAAGAATTTAAAAATATCGAGGCTCTTATGAATGCTTCAAAAGAGCGAATTGAAGAGGTTAAAGAGATTGGTCCTAGTATATCAGATAGTTTGTTATTGTTTTTTAGTAACACAACAAATCTAATAAAGATAGATTTACTCAAGAAAGCCGGACTAAAATTTGAAATAGTATCCGATGAAACTATTGAAGAAATCTTTGATGGTTTTTCTTTTGTTTTAACAGGAACGCTCAAGAGTTTGTCACGAGAAAACGCAAAAGTAGAAATTGAAAAACGAGGTGGAAAGGCTACATCTTCAGTTAGTTCTAAAACTAATTATGTTTTAGCTGGTGAAAATGCTGGTTCTAAATTAGATAAAGCGAAAAAGTTGGGAGTTAAAATCTTAAATGAAAATGATTTTATTTCTTTAATAGGAAACTAAGATTTTGTTTGAAGAGTATAAAAATAAATTAGGTTATTACATTTTCAAAAAGAAAATGTTTAAAGAATTTAACACCTCTTATTCTTTTAAAGATTTTGTAGGAAATTCTGTAGATTATTTAATTATTCTTCCACTTAATGAATTGGATTTTGCTAATAGTTTTGATGTAGCTAAATATTTTAGAATTCACAAAAAACATGTGACATTATTTATCCCGGAGCACAAAGTTAATACTGTTGAAATTAGCAGGCACTATAAACATATTAGTTATAATATAGATAATATTTCAAAGTTTGGTTTACCCACAAAATTATTTGTTAAACTGTTAAATGAACATAAGTTCGATGTACTTATTGATTTGGAAAGAGAAAACAATCTATTTTTGACGGCAATTACTAGTTTAAGCAATGCAAAGTTTAAAGTCGGTTTTAAAAAAACAGATATTGATGATCTTTACAATTTTCAGTTGGTTAACACTAAAATTAATTCTGAAATATCATATAGAAATTTGTTAAATTCATTAAAGATGTTTTAAAAAATGTTTAATATTTCTCAATTGTTCTAACAATAGATAAACTTTAACTATGGAAGAAAATGTAAATTTTGAATTTAAGAAAAATGGTGATGTGGCAATCTTTAAATTGCTGGAAAAATCATTTGATTCCTCTATTGCGGGCTTAGTGAAAGGTGAATTAACAATATTATTATCAGCGGAAGATGTTAAGAAGTTGGTATTTGATCTTTCCGAAATTGAGTATTGTGATAGCTCAGGTTTAAGTGCTATTTTATTATCATTTAGAATTCTACAATCAAACGATGGACAAATAAGATTAGCTTCCCCTCAAAAAAGTGTAAGAACACTGATTGAAATATCACAGCTCAATAGAGTACTTCCAATTAAAGAAACAGTTGATGATGCTGTTGAAGAATTAAAAGTAATATAGGTCTTATTAGTGGATAAAACTTTTGATTATGTAATTATAGTTGCGTTTCTAATCGGTATTGCAATCTTTGGTATTCTTAAAGGTGGAAAGCAGAAAACTGTAGAAGATTATTTTTTAGGTTCAAAATCTGTCCCTTGGTGGGCAGTTTGTTTTTCAATAGTTGCCGCAGAAACAAGTACTCTTACTTTTATTTCAATTCCAGGTTTAGCATACTTAACAAATCTTAATTTTCTGCAAGTTACTTTTGGATATTTTATTGGAAGACTTATCATTGCCAAGTTTTTTCTGCCGTCCTATTTTACCGGAGAATTAAATACTGCATATGCTTATTTAGAAAAAAGATTTGGTGGAAAGACTCGTTCATTTGCGTCAATAGTATTTCTATTTACACGTACTGCTGCTGATGGTGTTAGATTATTTGCTACTGCGATTCCACTTAAACTTATGTTGGATATTGATTATCCTACTGCAATTGTAATTATTGCAGCTATTACTTTAGTTTATACAATTACTGGTGGAGTAAAAGGAATAATCTGGGTTGATGTTGTACTAATGGGCATATATTTAGGTGGAGCATTACTAGCTGGATATTTTCTAGTAGGGCATTACTTGCCTGAAGGCTTTTCTTCCATAGTTAGCGCAGCACAAGCTGAGAGAAAGCTTAGTGTTTTCAATTTCAATTTTGGATCTTCTATCGGCGAATTCTTTGCAGAACCTTATACATTGATAAGTGGTGTGTTAGGTGGTGCGTTCTTATCCATGGCATCGCATGGTACCGATCAGTTAATTGTTCAAAGATTACTTAGTACAAATAATCTTAAGCAAGCACAAAAAGCTATTATTGGAAGCGGCATTTTAGTGGTTTTCCAGTTTGTGATTTTTCTTGTAGTAGGCGTTGCATTATATGCTTATTACGGTCAATTGGAAATAAGATCTGATGAGATCTTCCCGAAATTTATTATTGAACAATTACCATCACCATTCTCTGGAATTATTATCGCCGGATTGTTTGCTGCGGCTATGTCAACCTTAGCGGGTTCTATTAGTTCATTATCCTCCTCAACAATGTTAGATTTATATAATCCATTTAACCCTAATAGAAATAAGGCGAATGATCTTAAGGTTTCTAGATTGTTCACTGTTATGTGGGCAATATTGCTAATATTTGCAGCATTATTTTTTATGAATTCCCCGCAAACCGTGGTTGAGTTAGCACTTAGTATAGCATCATTTACTTATGGTGGTTTGTTAGGTACATTTATGCTCGGACTTTTTGTTAAAGAAGCTAAACAAGAAGATGCTCTTGCTGCGTTTACTTCAGGTATCTTTATTATGATCACCGTTATTTCTCTTAACCTTGTTGCTTGGACATGGTTCACACTAATTGGAGTATTAGCAACTATCTTAATTGGAACTTTGCTAACTTATTTAAGTAGAAAATAATAATATTATTCTATCCCCAGATTTAATATGTTTGATAATAATAGATTAAAAAAAATAGAGCTTATCGTCTTTGATCTTGATGGAACTTTATTAAATAAATATGGTGAAATAGGAGAAAAATCGATTGAATATGTTCATGAGTTAAAGAAAATGGGAGTTAGGTTTTCTTTTGCAACTGGCAGACTGCATAATGCAATTACTGAATATGCAGCTTTACTGGGTTTAGAGAGTCCTCTAATTTCATTAGATGGAGCTATCATAAAAAGTTATCCAGCTAACCAAATTATTTATGAATCATATATCAAAACGGCTTATGTAAAAAAAGCTATTGAGATGGCAGAAAACGCACTACTTAAAGTAGCACTTAGTTATGATGAAGCTATTTATTATACAGAAGAGAATTCTCTTGTTCCTCAGCTAATGGAAAAGTATGAAGCAAAATTTGAGCAAATAGATTCTTATAAAGAATATCTTTCACAAGCATTGGAAATTGTTATTTGTGGAGATTACAAGAAATCAATAAAAGCTATTGAAGAAAAAATGAAGTTCCCAAGTGCTTTTGGATTAAAAACCTCTTTCTATAAATCAAATGATCAAGAGGGAGTATATTTTTTAGAAATAAGAAATAAAAAATGTTCCAAAGGTGATGGATTATTGAGATTGTCAAAACACTTGAAAATAAATATAAAAAATACTGTCGTTATGGGCGATTGGTATAATGATAGATCAATGTTTAGAACAAAAGCATTAAAAATAGCAGTTGCAAATGCTGTAGACGAAATAAAAAGAATGGCAGATTTTATTACTAAAAAAAACAACTCTGAAGATGCTACAGCAGAATTTCTCGAAATGGTATTAGAAGCGAAAAAGGGATAGATGTTTAATAAAGCTTTCAAAGAAAAAATCAAATCAAATTCAAAATTAAGGATATTTCTAGTACTCTTTAGCGCTATCCTAGTTGCCTCTATGTTTCCAAGAGGTGAATCATTAGAATCTGATGTTGCTGTGGGATCAATATGGATCCAAGATGATCTTATTGCTACTATGCCCTTTGAAATACTTAAAGATCCCGAAGCTTATAGAATTGAAAAAATGCGTGCTGCTGATAAAGTATCACCAGTTTTTGAAATGGATCATATTATTAAAAATTCAGTAATTGATTCTATTGAAAACTTTAATGATAACCTTGTTTCAATTATAGATGAGCAATTAAAATCAAACATAATTGATAATAGAATTACATTCCTTTCCGAAAGTTCGATCGAGAAACTTAGAAACATTAGAAAATATGAGAATTCATTATCCGTAACGTTTAACAACTCTATTCAAAGAATATTCACCAATATTATTTCATTAACAAATGATATTTACGCTAGAAATTTTCTTGATTTAGACTACTCAGATATCAAAAAAGATACTATTGCAGTTAGAGATGGAAAGTTTGAAAACCAAGTCCCCAAAAGTCGTTTCTTGGATAAAGAGACTAATGAAAAAAGAATTGTTAGACTAATTGAATTATTTTTGGGTAATGATTTAAGTATTTACCCAATTCTAAAAGAATATACAGATTATTTTATAAGGCCAACTATTATCTATAATCCTGAGCAGACACAGGAGGAGATACGCCTTGCTCAAGATAAAGTTCAGAGAAATACAGGTTTAGTTGAAGAAAACGAGAGAATAGTTGCAAAACATAATAGAATTACACCTGATATTAAATTAAAAATTGATTCTTATAGAATTGCAAAAGGGGAAGAGATTGGTCCTTGGGCGAGACTTCTACAAATGTTTGGTAAATTTTTACATGTATTGGCACTTGTTGGACTGTTTAGTATATATATAGTTTTATTCAGAAAGCGAATATTAAATGATAACTCTAAGATTTTTCTTATTGCTATAGTTATGGTCTTAATAAGTTTTGTTGCATTTCTAATAAATCAAATAAATGTAAATGCACCGGTTCAGTTATTAATTTTTGTTCCTGTTGTATCAATGTTGCTCACAATATTTTTTGATTCCAGGGTGGGATTTTATAGCACGGTTGTAATGGCATTAATTATTGGGGGATTGCGAGGTAATGACTATGCACTTTCCATTATGAATCTCCTTGCCGGCGCACTTGCCGCTTACACTGTTAGAGACATAAAAAATAGAAATCAAATATTCAGATCCTTTTTATTCATTCTATTAGGATACGTAGTAACCATTGTTGCTTTTGGTATGGAAAGATTTGCTCCATGGGAAGAAATCCTAATCCAATGTGGATTTGCGGCATCTAATGCGTTATTTAGCCCTGTTCTAACTTATGGTTTAATCATCTTTTTTGAAAAGACATTTAAATTAACAACGGAGATCACCCTATTAGAGCTAACTGATTATAATACTCCACTTCTTAAAGAATTAGCCAAACAGGCTCAAGGCACATTCAACCATTCATTGACCATGGGGAATATGGTAGAAAGTGCTGCTGAAGAAATCGGTGCAAATCCATTATTAGTGAGAGTTGGTGCACTTTACCATGATATTGGCAAAACGCTAAACCCAAACGCTTTTGTTGAAAATCAAATGGACAACTATAATATTCATGATCAGTTAACGCCCGTAGAAAGTGCAACAACAATTATTGAGCATGTTCCCCAAGGTGTTAAGTTAGCAGAAAATGAAAATATACCAAGTGAGATAATAGATTTTATATCAACACATCATGGAACTCTAACTGTATCTTATTTCTATGACAAAGCAGTTGAAGAGCAGGGTAAAGATAAAGTAGACATTGAACAATATCGATACCCTGGACCAAAACCCATGACAAAAGAGACAGCATTGCTAATGATGGCTGATGCTTGTGAATCAGCCGTAAGAGCTATGGCTGAACCAACACCAGAAAAAATAGAAAATCTTGTAACAAATATTATTAGCAGCAGATTAAAAGACGGTCAACTTGAAGAATCTCCTTTAACCTTTGCAGATCTTACCAAAATTAGACGTTCTTTCTGTGCGACGCTAGTTGCACTTCATCACAAAAGAATTCGTTATCCCAAACAAGATGAACTAGAGAGTGAAAGCCTAGAAGATTCTGGTGAATAATGCTGGACTTCCTGAAGGAATATTTAACAATTCTAAAAGTTGAAAAAAATTTATCTGATAATTCGATTAACTCATACAAAAATGATCTTAGCAAACTATTTGTTTATTTTGAGAGTAAGAATATTGTAGATTTAGATAATGTTACTTATAGTGTTTTAACAAAATTTTTTGAAGAGCAAAGATCAGAAGGAATTAATTCAACGTCTGTTGCTCGTTATTCGTCTTCTATTAAAGGTTTTTTTTCGTTCTTGTTCCAAAAAGGATACATTCAAAAAAATCCCGCAACAAATATTCGTTCAACTAAAATTGCGCGAGATCTACCAAGTGTGTTGGCTTTTAATGAAGTTGAAAAAATATTAGATCAACCTAATACAAAAAAGAATTTAGGAATAAGAGACAAGGCCATTCTGGAATTGCTGTATTCATCGGGTCTGAGAGTTTCAGAATTGTTGAATCTTAAAGTCGCTGACCTGTTCTTTGATGACGATGTTATTAGAGTTTTGGGGAAAGGTTCAAAGCAGCGAATTGTTCCTATAGGCTCAAGCGCAATAAAATATGTAACGGAATATTTAACTAAGGTCAGACCAATTTTACAAAAACGAATGAAAAGTGAAAATATTATTTTCCTTAATTCTCGAGGATCAAAACTATCAAGAATGGCAATATGGAAAATTGTTAAAAAATATTGCGAAGAAGCGGAAATAGAGAAGAAAGTACATCCACACACATTCCGTCATTCTTTTGCTACACATCTTTTAGAAGGCGGTGCGGATTTAAGGGCAGTTCAAGAAATGTTAGGTCATTCAGATATTTCGACCACTCAAATTTATACTCATATTGATCGTGAATATGTTAAACAAATACATAAAGATTTTCATCCAAGAGGTTAGTTTTGCCAGATATTCAAATCAGTGAAAAATTAATTTTATTATTTTATTTCCTTCCTATTTTTCTAATCTCATTGAGTATTCATGAATATGCTCATGCATTACTAGCTTATAAATTTGGTGATGATACAGCACAAAAACAAGGTAGACTTACTCTTAATCCTTTTAAACACCTCGATCTAATTGGGAGCATAGTTATGCCTATTCTAGCATTTACATCAGGATTTATGCTTATTGGCTGGGCAAAACCTGTCCCAGTTAATAGAAGTAAATTAAGAAATTTGCATAGAGATGATGCTATAGTTTCAGTTGCAGGACCACTATCTAATTTTGTATTTGCTGTGGTAGTTTATATAATCTACTTGACTTTAACAAGCAGTGGTATTGAATTTAATGGATTAGTCAATAATATATTTAGACTTACAGTTATCTTTAATATATTTTTGTTTTGTTTTAATCTATTACCTATTCCACCTTTAGATGGTTCTCACATTATTTATGATCTGTTCCCTAATAGTTATACAGCCAAATTGCAAAAACTTGGCATGTATGGGACATTGCTTCTCTTTGTATTTATTTATAGTCCTCTATGGCCTCTATTTATGAATTTAGTAAATTGGATAACAAGTTTTTTTAAAATGAGTTGATTTGTTATCTTGAATATTGATTCTGTACTTTTAAGTTGTCCTTATAGTTAACTAAACACAAATAGAAAATATAAATTAAATAATATGAAAATAAGTGGATTTTCCTTTGTAAGAAATGGTATTTCATTGTATTATCCTGTGGTTGAGTCGATAAAATCAATACTTCCAATTGTTGATGAGTTTGTAGTAGCTGTTGGAAAGAGTAGTGAAGGTGATGATACAAGAGAAAGAATAGTTGCAATTAATGATCCTAAAATTAAAATTATTGATACAGTTTGGGAAGAAATGTATTTTAAAAAAGGTATAATTAATTCTATCCAGACAGATATAGCAATGAAAGAATGCTCTGGGGATTGGTTATTCTATTTACAAGCAGATGAAGTTGTCCATGATAAATATTTACCCATAATAGTTAATAAATGTGAAGAATTATTAAATGATAAAGAAGTAGAAGGATTGCTTTTTGGATATAAACATTTTTGGGGTGATTACAAACATTATCATGTAGGGCATGGCTGGTATCCGAATGAAATAAGAATTGTTAGAAACTTACCAAAAATTCACTCATGGCAGAGCGCGCAATCGTTTAGAAAATTTGAATATTATGATAATCCAAGACAAGAAGAAGGTCACTCAAAATTAAAAGTGGCTAAAGTTGATGCAGAAATATTCCACTATGGTTGGGTAAGACCACCGTATTTAATGCAGAATAAAAAGCGAGCACTTGATTCTGTTCATTGGGGAATGAAAAGGGCTAAGGATTATTATCAAAAAGCACCCGAAGAATTCGATTATGGTCCACTAAGTTTATTAGGCAAATATGAAGATACTCATCCTTCAGTAATGCAGGAAATGATCTCAAATTTTAATTGGGAAGAAAAACTTCAACTTTCAGGAAAACCAAACAAGTATAGGGAACCACATAAACACGAAACTATTAAATACCGAATAATTTCGTGGATTGAAAATAATCTGTTTAGTGGAAAAACCATTGGTGGATTTAAGAATTATAGGCTCTTAGAAAAGTAATACCAATTCAGAAATATGATGAAAATTTTATTTGTTGCATATAATTTCCCACCTGAAGGCGGACCAGCTGTTCAACGTGTTGCAAAATTTATTAAATACTTAACAAGAATTGAGGCAAAGATATATGTCCTTACAGCTGAAAAGAAGAATAAAATAATCGATGAAACTTTCGTTGATGATATTGCTGATGCTCAAGTTACAACCACAATTGATTATGGTAATAAAATACGGGGTGGATTTAAAAAAGTATTCTGGAGATTGTTTGTCCCCGATAAATCTATTCTCTGGAAATATTCGGCTATAAGAGCGGGAACAAGACTAGTTAAAAAAAATAAAATTGACTTAATCATTTCAACTTCACCACCACATTCAACACATTTAATTGCTGAAAAAATAGTTGAAAAAACAGGTGTGAATTGGATTGCTGATTTTAGAGATGAATGGGTTGATAATTCATTATTTTCTCGAGCTAAAAATAAGCTGAAACAAAAGAATATGGAAAAGGCAGTATTAAAAAATTGTGATCATATTATTACAGTAACAGAAACTGCCAAGAAAAATTTTGCTAATCGGATTAATGTTGATAAAATAACTGTAATTCCCAATGGTTTTGATGAAGAGGATTTCAATAAAATTACTTTGCAAAGTACTAATTATGCGAAGGAAAAATTAGTTATTGCCTATGCAGGTAGATTAAATGAGCTACATTCACCTAAGATTTTTTTTACTGCTTTAGATCAACTTGTTCAAAGTGGTGAGCTTGATGCAAAAAAACTTTCTGTTCAAATCATTGGGAATCTAGAAAATAAAAAATGGTTAAAAGATTATCCTTTTCTATTTTCTACGGTAACGTTTTTATCTTATATGCCTCACAATGCTCTACTTGATCAATTAAATAATTCTGATGTTTTATTGTTATTTGCAACAAATATGAACACCACAGAATTTTTTCCTGCAAAAATGTTTGAATATTTTAGATTTAAGAAAAATATACTTGCTGTTATTTCCTCTAAAGGGGAATTATGGGATGCTCTTACAAATTATGGCGGTTCTTATCTAGCTATTGATTCGGAGATAGAACAAATTAAGAGCACTATATTAAATCTAATAACCGACTATGAGACAGAACGATTAAAAGTTAATATTAACGAAGAATTTGTTGCAAGGTTTAGTAGAAAGAATCAAGCATCATTGTTATATGAACTTTGCAATAATTTACAAAAGGAAATGAGATGAGTGATTATGTTAATGATGGAGCCGACCAAATATATAATGTTTGGAGGGCAAATTCCAAAACTAGAATTTACAAAAATGAAATGTTACGAAACTTACATCTTTATAATCTGATAATGAGTGATAGGGAATATAAGAAAATAATAGATATTGGTTGTGGAACTGGTTACTTGGATTGTTTGTTAGCAAAAAAAGGAAAACAAGTTACTGCAGTAGACTTATCAAAGAAAAGAATGAGTCTTTTTAAAGAAAAAGCATCTCTGTATGGAATTACCCAAATAAATGAAAATTTGTTCAATTTGAATGTGAATAATTTTGATATGGTAATTTCTCAGGAAGTTTTAGAACATATTGAAGATTATGAATCAGCAATAGTAAAAATGAACGGTTTTGTGAATAAAGATGGTATTGGAATTTTTTGTGTTCCTTATAATGAAAATTTAGAAGCCAAAATGATAATTGACCCAGATACTGGAAAACGAGTTCATAAAGTTGGCCATTTACATAGTTTTACAAAAGTCAAATTAGAGAAGAGTATTGCCAATTCAGGTTTTGAAGTATTAAATACTTTTTTATTAGTAAATAAAAGAACATTTAAACTATTTGCAAGATTTAAGATTCCAGTGAATAATATAACATTGCAATTTGATAAATTAATGAATTATCTATTCCCGAAGAAAGCCGCCTATCTTGCCATTATCTGTAAAAAGAATTTTTGAAAATAGCGTATGTACATACTGGGCAATGGCCATCAAATTCTCCGAGTTTTACATTCGTAACACTAAATGCAATTGGTCTGTCGGCAGAGTTTGATCAATCGTATCTTTTTGTAAAGAAGAATTCTGAAGATGATATCAACAAAATTCTTTTAGATAGTTTTAACTTATTAAAACCATCAAATCTGTCAATTAATCGAATTATTCATAATTCTATTATTAATTCAAATTTATTCTATTATAGAAAAGTAGTTAAGATCCTTACCAATCTAATTGAATCGAATAAATTAGATGTTGTTATTACTCGTAATTCTTCTTTTCTAAAATACCTAGTACCACTTAAAAAAAAATATGGAGTTCATATATATTTTGAATCGCATGATTTTTATGCTGACTTGTCATTGAGAGATGATATAAATGTCAAAAAGAAAAAACATTCTGAAAAAAATGAAAGGAAATACATTCCACACGTTAGCGGGATATTATGCTTGCAAACAGCACAGAAAAAATTATATAATGAAAATTTTCCGACTGTAAAATCTTTTGTAGCAAGAACAGGATTACATGAAATTAATAATATAAATAACGAGAAAACATACCTCACATATATTGGTTCATTAGATAAACATAAAGGATTGTTACAATTGCTTCAGGCATTAAACCTTTCAAAGACAAAACCAAGATTATTAATTGTTGGCGGCAAATCCAGCAGTGAGATTATTGAGATTGAAAAACAAATTGAGAACAACTATAATCCTGAACTAGTTGAAGTTACTGGATGGATTGATAGAAATAATCTCGCAAATTATTTAAAACAAACAGCTATAGGAATTATTCCATTAACTGGAACATTCTTTAATAAATATCTTACATCACCATTAAAATTGTTTGATTATTATAGCTATTGTATCCCCGTGATAGCCACGGATTTACCTACAACTAGAGAATTAATTATTGAAGGAAAAACAGGATTATTTTTTGAGGATGGAAATATTAATGATTTAGCCAACAAAATTGATAAGCTGTTTTCTAATAAAAATATAATTGATAATATGAGATCTGAAGTATATAGTTTTGCAAATAATCTTCTCTGGAGAAACAGAGCAAGAATATTAAAAGAAATTTTTGAAGAGCAAATTAAATAATTTCTTTATTTAATTTGTAATTTGGAACCCAAAATAACTTTGAATAAATGAACAAGATGAATAAAAAGTTAACAGCTACAGTTATAACACATAACGAAGAACCAAATATAGAAAGGTGTCTGAAATCTCTCTCTTGGGTTGATGAAATTGTTGTAGTTGATTCTTACTCAGAAGATAAGACAGTTGAAATATGCAAAAAATATAATTGCAAAGTAATTCAAACAGCATGGCAAGGATTTGGCAAAACCAAAAAATTTGCCGTTGATAATGCCTCAAACGATTGGATACTATCTATTGATGCAGATGAAGAGGTTACCGATTCATTAAGAAATAAAATTGAGACATTGTTAATTGATCCGCAGCATAATGGTTATTATGTAAAAAGAAAATCATTCTATTTAGGTAAAGAAATTAAGCAATGCGGTTGGGATAATGATTATCCCATGAGATTATTTAATAGAAAATTTGGAAATTTTAATGATAAAGAAGTACATGAATCAGTTAAAATTAAAAGTGAAAAATCAAAGATTCATGAGCCTTTATTACATTACACTTATCCAACAATCAGTTCGCATATAGAAAAAATGAATAGGTATTCTAATTTGGCTTTATCTAAAGAGACCAAAAGTTTTTCAATTTTTGGTTCTGTGGCATTGGGAATAAATAAGTTTATTAAAATGTATTTTTTGCAAAGAGGTTTTCTTGATGGTAAAGTTGGATTTATTTTAAGTTATAATTCGGCATTTGGTGTTTATCTGAAATACATTAAAAGATGGCAACAGAAGAATTGAACATTCTACATATTGATACCGAAAAATATTGGCGTGGGGGCCAACAACAAGTATTTTATCTCCATAAGACTTTAGTAGAAAAAGGCTTTAATTCACATCTGGTTTGTAATAAATCTTCTGAACTAAAAAATAAATGTGTAAATGATAGTATTCCGTATTTCGAACAAAAAATGCGAGGAGAAATTGATGTCCTTGCTGCTTATAAAATATCTAGATTATGTAGAAAGGAAAAGATAGATATTATTCAAGCCCATTCAGCTCATGCATTAAGCATAGGACTACTTACTAAATATTTTTATACCTCTCCAAAATTAATTGGAGTTAGAAGAGTTGATTTCCCAATTAATAAAAACTTCTTTAGTCAGCTAAAATATAATAGCAAAAGAATAGACAAAATAGTTTGTATATCTGATTATATTAAGAATGTGATGATTAGTGACGGAATTAAAGAAGAAATGCTAGTTACGATAAGAAGCGGTGCTGATATATATAAATATAGGAATGTAGTTCCAGAGGCAAATTTTAAAGAAAAACTTGGAATCGGTTCTGACCAGTTTGTATTAGGTACAGTGGCAGCTTTTGCCGGACATAAAGATTATCCTAATCTACTTAGAGCATTTAAAATTGTCAAAGAAAAAAAAACAAACATAAAATTGTGTTTAGTTGGTGATGGTCCCCTTAAAGATGATATGATGCAATTTACTAAGGAATTAAAAATTAATGATGATGTTGTTTTTGCCGGTTTTAGAAAAGATGTTGGAGAATTTTTGCATTCATTTGATATCTTTATACTGGCCTCAAAAAAAGAGGGTTTGGGTACTTCGATAATTGATGCACTATCTGTGGGTCTACCTATTATTACAACAAATTCTGGTGGAATACCGGAGCTCATTTCTAATCGCAATAATGGAATTCTAGTTGAACGGAGAAATCCTAATCAACTTGCCGAAGCAATTATTGAATTGATTGAAAATCCGGAATTAAGAAAAAATTTAGGTGATGAAGGAATCAAGAGCGCAAAAAACTTCTCCATAGAAAATACAGTTATAAATAATATTGCACTGTATAAAGATTTGATAGTTAGTTAGAGACTTTATGAAAAACAATATATTGGATGAAAAAGAGGAACCAACAATTAACAAAATTCTAGTTGTACAGACAGCTTTTATTGGAGATGTTATATTAATTACTCCATTAATTAGAGAAATTAAAAAATTATTTCCCCAATCATTAGTAGATGTAATGGTTATTCCTCAAGCCTCAAATTTACTGGAAAATAATCCCCACATCAACAACATTGTAAAATTTGATAAGCGTAGAAAAAAAACTAAAGCTTTTATTCAGTCATTAAAATTATTAAAGAAAGGTAAATACGATCTTGCGGTTTCTCCACATAGCTCAATAACCACAGCATTATTAATGTTATTAGCAAGAATACCTATAAGAGTTGGATTTGCCCGTTGGTCCTCTCAAATACTTTTAACTCATAAACTCCAACATCTGAAGAAAACCTTAAAAATTAAAAAGAACCTTCATCTTCTCTCACCATTTTCCGATGAAGAATTTTCAATTCAGACCGAACTATTTCCTACTAAAGATATGTTTGGGAAAGCTGAAAATCTTTTATCTCCTATAGATCATAATTCAAAAAAAATAATTGCGATTGCTCCTGGATCAAATTGGTTTACTAAAAGATGGCCTATTGGGAGTTATAATAAATTAGTTAAGATGCTAAATGAATTTGGTTATGGAATTGTCTTTATTGGCAGTTCGGAAGAAAGTGAAATTTGTGAAGATATCAAACCTAAAAATAATTTTATAAATACATCAGGCAAATTATCATTATTAGAATCGGCTGCAATTATAAGTAAATGTGACTTGATGATTTGTAATGATAGTGGAGCAATGCATTTAGCAAACGCCGTTAATACAGACGTATTTGTGTTTTTTGGCCCAACTGTAAAAAGTATTGGTTATCCTCCAATTGGTAATAATGATATTGTTTTTGAAATTGATCTTGAATGTAGACCATGTAGCAGCCACGGTACGAAAGTATGTCCATTAGGTCATCATAATTGTATGCACTTTATTCAAAGTGAATTTGTTTTTGAAAAGGTTCAAGAAAAATTCGGATAAAAAATTATGGTATTATCTTATTACATATATAAATATCCTTATAAAATCGTTTGGCATTTGATAAACGTATTTAATAAAAAATCACAAATAGCTTTCTATTGTGCTGATCCATTAGATTATGAAATGTTTTTACCTATTTTAAAATATTTACCAAGCCCAATAATTATTGCTAAAAATAATAAGACGCGGAAATATCTTAAAAGGAAAGGAATTATGTATGTTCGAATGCCATCATTCCCAGCAGCTGTTATTATGGCGAGGCAATCTCCTTACAAATTTCCTGTAAAAAATATTGTAAAAATTGGTTTTGATCATGGTCTCTACCAATTTAAAAGATGGACTTCCGCTAAGAATTATAATGGTTTTAATATCTATTTCGTTTCAAGTGATGATCAGGTAGAAACGGGATTAAAATTAGGAATAAATTCTATTAAAGCAATAGGATATCCTAAATTAGATAAAGCTTTTGATGGAGAGTATGATTCGAAGTATTTAAAAAAAATTAAAGAAGCCAAAGGAATTGATCCTGACAAAAAGACAATATTATTTACAACTACATGGGATGTTGCAGGTCTTTCAGCAATAGAAAAATGGATTGATAAAATTGAATTGCTCACTGAACAATACAATGTTCTAGTTACAGTTCATACTTGGACTAAGGAAAGCTATAAAAATAAATTAAGATCGTATAAGAATGTCATTTACTTAGAAGAATTTGATGTAACTCATTATTTAATGATAGCTGATGTATTAGTTGGTGATTATAGTTCTATAATTGGGGAGTTCTGTGCTTTTGATAAACCAATCATTACATTCAAAGTTCCAGACTCAGATAGGACAATAGATGATATAACCAACTTGATAAGAAGCATTAGTATTCAAATAGACACTTATCAGGAAATCCATAGCGCTTTAAAACATTCAATTAATAATCCTGAGGAAAAATCCGAGGAAAGATTGGAAGCAAACAAAATATTATTTTATGCATTAGATGGGCAAGCCGGGAAAAGGGCAGCGGATGAAATAAAAAAGCATTTAGGCAAAACCATTGAATGAAATGCAGAACTACCTTTTATAATTTTCCAATTATCAGTCCTTTTCAAAAGGAGATTTATCCGGATAAAATTCTGGTAGAATTTTATTTATTTTTTCAATATTTTCTTGTGGAGTTGCCGGTGTTTGATTAAGACAAATAATTAAAGGCCTTCTCTCCTTAATACTATTTAAGTTGTTCTCAATATTATCATCATGCAGATTAATGTACCCGAAAGTATAATTATTGTATGAAGATGAAAACAAATCCGCAAAACTTTTCTTTTTACTTACAGTCTTTAAATACTTTGCTTTCCCAATTTTTTTTATGAGAGCATAATATTCAAATAGATGAAACATTAAAATATCATTCTCGGTCCTAAAACTATTATGATACGTTTTTTCAAGTTCAGTTTTGAATATGTTTTCAAGATCGAAAAGAATGGATTTTACTAACGGCTTGGCTCCATGACGAATATTATAGTAAACTGATTTATTGAATTTAGCTTTAATAAGTTTGCGTGTATTGACTATTGCATGTTGGTGATCATTTCTTTTCCTTGCAGTTCTTTTACTAATATCAAAAGATTTCTTGCTCGGTATGGGGATTATTTCTGAAACAAAAATATGTGGTAATCCATTTTTCGTAAAAAAATGATCTGGAGTACAATAATTCCCAAGAAACATATCATCATTAAAATAAATAAAATGTTCTGATAATTCTTTGATATGATGAATTTGAGACTCGATTCCTCTCGCACTAAAAGTAGGGAGACAAGATTTATCATAAAAAATATCTTTATGATCTACTATTTTTATCTTTGGGTGGGAAAGATTTAGCCAATCTGGAATTTGGTTATCCGTTACAATAAAAATATTGTTAATCCAAGGTGCGTATTGATATATAGATCTCAATGAAAATTTAAGTTCATCATTATCCATAAAACGCGCGTTACTATTAGCTTCCGGAAGTAAATTTTGATGAAGTTTGGTATTTTCAATTCTTTTAGAATTCCAATGAGTGTCATTTCCATTGACCCATGTGTAAACAATATCAATTTTCATTTTTAACAATTATTTGTAGGCAAAATTAGTATTTGTCTTTACTAATAAAGATTTATTTAATTAGCTACAATATTAGGAATTATTAAAACAACATACTATTTGTATAACTAAAAATAATTAATGACATCATGTAAGAAATTTTTACATATTATCATGATAAGCCTAATTTCAATAGACTTGGATACATTTTATTGATTGATTATCTTGCTGTTGATTAAATTTAATAACAAATAGAACTATATTGAACACCTATAAAAGAATCATCACATTTATTATCCCTTTTTGGAAGCATATACTTGTTGCTGTCCTATTTTCATTTTTATTCTCAGTACTACATGGCGCATCCGTTTACCTTTCAATCCCATTACTAGATACTTTGTTTCAACAGTCTGACAGTACTGCTCAAGGAGTACAAACAGATTTAGTTTCCAATGATACTTCAAGTTTGGTCCCTGATTGGATAAATAGTATAATAAAAGACCTTTCAGATTCTTTTCATGAATTTATCTTTGCTGGAGATACATCTGATATAATACTAAGAATTTGTATCCTAATTGTACTCACATTTTTGGGTAAAAGTATCTTTGGATATTTACAGGCATACTATTTGGCTTATGTACAGCAGGGAATAATCAAAAGCTTTAGAGATAAAGCTTATATGCATTTACATAAATTACCAATGAGTTATTTCAAAAATGAAAGAACTGGTGATCTAATATCCAGAATTACAAATGATGTTCAAGTAATCCAAAATAGCTTTTCAGCTGTCTTTAAAAGCGTATTCAGAGAACCAATTACCATCTTAGTTTTTACTGTAATTGCTATATCTATCAGTTGGAGATTATTTTTAGTGTCTCTGGTTGTCCTACCAATATCAATTGCAATAATCGGTTTTATTGGAGTTAAATTAAGAGAACAGACTCGTAAATTGCAAAGACAAATAGGTAATATTACATCCGTTCTACAAGAAACAATTATTGGAGTAAAGATTGTAAAAGCTTTTGGTATGGAGAATTATGAAAATCAAAAGTTTATGGGTATTACTAAAAAATATTTTAAGATTGCTCTAAAAAAAGCGCGAATTCAAAATATTTCTTCACCATCCACGGAGTTTATTGCAGTTATTGTTGGTGTATTCATTATTTATTATGGCGGTTTACTTGTCCTCGTAGAAAAAACTATGAAGGCTAGTGAATTTCTTGGATTCTTATTTGCAATATTTCAGATGATTCCCCCAATGAAAGTGATGGCGACTGTTAATAATAAAATTCAAGAATCTATTGCAGCGGGGGATAGGGTCTTTGAACTATTGGATACAGAACCTAAAATAAAAAATATTGATAATCCTAAATCAATTGAAAACTTTGAAAATGAAATTAAATTTGAAAATGTTGGCTTTAGCTATGACGATTCCGATGAATCAGTCTTAGATAATGTTTCTCTCACTGTGAAAAAAGGAGAAATTATTGCTCTAGTTGGCAGTAGCGGGGCTGGTAAAACAACTTTTGTCGATCTGATTCCAAGGTTTTATGACCCAACTACAGGATTTATTAGTATTGATGGTAAGGATATTAAAAATTATGATATGGTAGATCTCAGAGCTTTAATGGGAATTGTTACTCAAGAGACTGTCCTGTTTAACGAATCAATCAGTAAAAATATCGCTTATGGATTAGATAATTATCCAATGGAAAAAATAATTGAAGTTGCGAAAATAGCGAACGCACATAATTTTATTTTGGAGCTTCCAAATGGCTATGATACTGTTATAGGGGAACAAGGTGTAAAGCTCTCCGGTGGACAGAGGCAAAGACTTTCAATATCAAGGGCTTTGCTCAAAAACCCTCCAATAATGATATTTGATGAAGCTACTTCAGCTTTGGACAATGAATCTGAAATGTTAGTGCAGGAAGCAATTGAAAGGCTTATGAAAGAAAGAACGACTTTTGTTATTGCTCATAGACTAAGTACAATAAGAAATGCAGATAGAATACTTGTCTTGGAAAGAGGGAAAATAGTTCAGCAAGGAAAACACGAAGATTTACTTAATGATCAAGATGGAATATATAGTAAACTATATGAACTCCAGTTTAGGAACTTAAATTCTTAAATTAAACGGATAATGATATGACAGTCGGTATTAGTCCAAATTATTTAAAATCTGAAATACTCAGTTTTCTTGATTCTTTGATTTCTAAATTACAGGAAGCGGGAATTAAGTTTATATTGAGTGAATCAGTACTTAAAATTGAGAGCATTGACTCTGACAAATGGAATGAATGTCAAATCTTTAGCGATGAAGAACTTGCTGAAAAGAGTAATGTAATTATATCAATAGGTGGAGATGGTACTCTTTTGCAGACTGCCTATAATTCAAGGCTCTCACAGACACCTTTATTAGGTGTGAATTTTGGCAAACTTGGTTTTTTAGCTGAATTTGAAACCGGAAAAATTGACGAGTTAATCAATTATCTGAAAAGCGAAAATCTAATAATAGAAAGAAGAAATGCTTTGGATGCTGTCAGCCTCTCAGAAAATTGTCAAGAATTCTATGCGATAAATGATATAGTTATTGACAGAGGTAAGTATCCCAAAATGATTGAAATTAGCATTGAAATTGATAACGAAGATGTCTCAACATTTTCTGCAGATGGCATTATTGTAGCGACTCCAACCGGATCTACAGGTTATTCACTCTCAACTGGTGGTCCAATTGTTAATCCTCAAACGGAGGCGATAACTTTAAGTCCAATTTCTGCTCACACATTGTCTATGCGTCCATTAGTTATTTCAAGTAATCACAATATTGTAATTAAGGCTACTTCTTTATTTGAAGATATACAAGTAATCTGTGATGGGCAAAGAGTTAGTTTCTTAAAATCCCCAGCAACAATTAAAATTTCTAAGAGTAAATACGATTTAAGATTAGTTCATAATAAGGATAAACATTATTATGAAATATTAAGAAAAAAA
>SWCC01004728.1_pt1 | contig 20515 bp, 21 predicted proteins | sample 4692971 | NCBI WGS metagenome assembly SWCC01 (sample SAMN10267277, study PRJNA491770) | bioreactor metagenome | isolation source: DHS bioreactor inoculated with subseafloor sediment | place: Japan: off Shimokita Peninsula | collected 2006-08 | reverse complement strand
CGTGTCCTGCGGATTCAGAGAAACAGCTTTCCCCAGAAAATCCTTACCGCGGGAAAGATAGCCTTTCTCAAAAGCGGCGTGCGCCTTCAGATATTCCTGACGGGAGTCAAGCTTTCTTTTCGCCGCTATGGAAGGACCGAAGCGGAGACTCGCCGACATTCTGTGGGAAAGGCCGAGGTCATGCATGGACATGGCATAATCAAAACCGAGATTCTGCCAGTTCGCCCCGAAACCAAAACTTTTCTCCTGCGCATCCATCCCCGCCCTGAAAGCAAAATAGTCAAGAACCCAGTACTCCACGCCAAAATGAGTTTCCAGCCCCGGCACCCCCGCCGTGCTGACTATGTCGGTTGTTATGGAAAGCTTGTCTTTAAACTGCTTGTACACCGCGCCCATGCGTATCGTCAGAGGCATTTTGTCTTCTGTGGGAGACAGCTTGTTCTCAAAAATATTCTGTATGTTAAAACCTATACGCAGATTAGGCGTTTTCGGCAGCGAATACAGCCCGCCCATATCAATTAGAAAACTTGAATTTGTGTGCCATGCCAGCTTGTGCGTCATATACCTGAAATTCGCTCCGAGAGACAGTGTTTTCATGAATTTTTTTCCCAGGCTCATCGTAACCGCCATCTGGTCATCGCTGAAATCCACGCTTTTGTCATTAAACACATCGTAGCCCTCAAAACCGCCCGTGGTCATTTTAACCATACTCAGACCTATCGCTCCGAGCTGCGTCATCGGCCGCACATAACTTAAAAAATCATAGCTTGTCCCCGCCCACAGCATTGTGTGAAGCATCATGGCTTCCTGCCTCTCCACATTTCCCAGACCCGCGGGATTCCAGTAGGTGGCGGAAGCGTCGGACGCTTCGGCCACAAAGGCCTTACCCATGGCGAAGGACCTTGCTCCGGCGCCATAAGACAAAAAAGCTCCGGGGGTGCCGCCCTTGCCCTTTTCCGCTTCAAGATAAAAATTGAACGCGAAAATAGCGGCAGCCGTAAGCGCCAATCCGGTTATTTCTTTTCTCATTTTCATATATAAATTAAAAAAAGGCTCAGCCTCTTTGACTGAACCTTTAACGCGTTATCCTCAGGCAACCCGGCTATCCCTCGCTTTCACTCGGGACCCGTGGCTTTGCGTCTCCGCCTTACGACGGATTTGCCGATATTGGACCAGCCAATTCAGAGGCACCCTTTTCGGGCCTTTCAATACTATTATAGTTTGAAAAGTTGGAACTGTCAATGTACCTTCAACGTTTTCTCAGAAAGCAGTTTTCCGGCACCCCCTGCTCCTTCCTTATGGCCGCGGTCTTTTCTATGAATTCGCGGGTCAGAGGATCATTGTAGCCCGAAACCCTGGGAAGATTTTTTTCAAAAACACCAAAATAGCCGTTGAGACTTTCCATGAATATCTCTCTGACAAGTTTTCCGAAAACAGAAGCCAGCGCCACCGGAAGATGCAGCGAATCGCCGTCCTTTACAAATTCTATCCTCCCCAAACCGTCAAGTTCATAAAAGGAGTCCGTTCCCTCCGACGCTCTTGTGACTCTGTGTTTTTTCAGATAATCGAAATAAGGCTCATATCTTTTTGTGCCGCCGAGCTTCCCGCATATAAAAAGAATATCCCCGTTCGCGGACAGACCCCCGTATTTTTTGAAAAACATTTCCAGAATGGAAAACTCCAGCCTCATCTTGGAACCGAATCTGTCTATTCCCCTGTTAAACTCTTCAGGACAGTAAAAAAAACTTTCAGCGCCTGCGAATCTTATGCCGGCAGAACGCAGTGACGACGACAAATTATCTGCCGCGCCGGAAACGCTTTCCGCGCAAAAAGGAGAATCACCGCTGCGGCACATACGTCCTCCGCAGCTCGGACAGTCCCCGCGAAAGGGCCCGTCACTTCTAAAATTGATAATGTCTATGAAATCAGCTTCCGTTTCAGGCGCCTGACCGAGCTGAGCCAGATAAGCGGCTGCGATTTTTCTGCCTTTGGCGGTGCGACCCGACGACATCACCTTCTTGCTGTCATCAACAGCGCCGTCGGAGGCCTTTTCCCAGAAAATATTTTTGTCATAAGAAGGGCATTCAAAAACCGACGCCGTCACGCAGAACATTCCGAGTTTCGGCCCAAGTCCGTTTTCATCTATTCCTACAATATACATTTCCGGGCTCTTCTCACCGCAGCCGCAGCGCGCTCAAAGCCACCTGCGTTTTATAAAGAAACCTATTCCCCCGATTGAAAGCGCCAGTGACAAAATAATTGTAAGGAGAAATGCGTGCGGGTACGCCTGAAACGGCAGCCTCACATTCATCCCGTACAAACTCGCTATAAGCGTGGGTATCATAAGGATTATGGAAATGCTCGTGAGAAATTTCATCACAATATTGAGATTATTGGAAATAACCGAAGCAAACGCGTCCATCATTCCGCTGAGTATGTTGCTGTAAATATTCGCCATCTCAATCGCCTGGCGGTTGTCTATAACAATATCTTCCAGCGTGTCTCTTTCATCATCCGTGAGAGAAATATTTTTAACCTTCTGAAGTTTCATCATCATCAGGTCGTTGGACCTCAGTGACGTCGTAAAATAAACAAGGCTTTTTTCCAGATTCAGCAACTCTATGAGTTCCCTGTTCTTTATTGACTCGTGCAGCTCCTCCTCAATATCCGTGGTCATCTTGTTTATCTCCTGCAGGTCAAACAAATAAAGAAGAGTCGTGCGCAGAAATATTTTAAGAATGAAATCCACCCTGTTTCTGAGGCGCAGGTTTCTCACCTTGCCCGTTATGAAATCCGTCAGGACCTTGTTGTTCCTGCAGCATATCGTGATTATCTGATTTCCCTCTTTTGGCAGAATTATGCCCATGGGCAGCGTCGAGAACGGGATATTCGCATCTTCATCATTGAGAAAGGGCACCCTCAAAATGATAATCATACAGCCATCTTCTATCTCTATTCTGGCTCTTTCGTTAGCATCAAGGGAGTCAGTGAGAAAATCCTCCGGAATATCAAATTTTGAAGCGAGAGTTGTTATCTCAGCGTCATCCGGCGCCGCGACGTTAACCCAGCTGTCCTTTTCATAATCGCTTAAGCGGTCAAAACCGTCTTCTTTTATTTTGAAAATTTCAATCATAGCCCTTCTCCTGTTCCGCGTATTTTCGAATTATAACTAAAAATCCGCCTTCTGGTAACCCTCAAATTTTCCGTGTCAAATTTTCCGTTACCGGCTGCCGGGTGTTTTAAACTCGTTCCAAATAGATGCATAGTTTGACTTAATTAGCTTTTTCCATTTTTGTGTTTCCATCGGAGAAGATATTTGATTTTTTGAGTAAACTAATAAAATTCGGCATTCCAGCGCCCCTCTGTTCACATAAACAATAGCGCGATTCCCGGATCGCTTTGGTGATTTATTTGTGCCCGCAACGCTAAAAAAAAGTTTCACTATCAATTTATCACAACTATTCATCATTACTTCTGCCTGTGTTGTCTCTTTTATAACCTGGTCAATTCGCTCAATCATATTTATTATCGCAATTTCCGTTACAAACCAGGCTTTTTTATATTTCTTTTTAAAAATTTTTATATAATGGCTCTTTGAATAATTTTCAATACTAACTCTGTAATTCAGCACGTCAATAGATATTTTCAGGATCTTCTTGAGTTATTATTTCGTATGGAATAAACTCGCCTTCTCTGCAAATTTTCCATGGAAGCTGTCCATGTGTAAAATCAACGATTTCATGAGTATTTATATTTTTCCATTTTCTTGAAATATGTTTAATGAGATTTTTCTCTTGTTTATCCAGAAGATTTGCCGATGCATTTTCAATAGGACTTATCATAAAAGCTAGTCCTTTACTCTCTATGTTAATCTCACCGTCTTCAAATAATTCATCTATGGCTCTAAAGTATTGATCCGGCACAGGACCCTGTTGTATTCTTCTATACATAAGACCGCTCATAGATTGTAAATGTTTATAAAACCAGGCGAAATCAGATAAATAGGCGAGTTTTGCCAGTTTTGTTTTAGTTAGTTTGCCATCTGTAGAATCTCCGCCATATTGAAGACAGTTTAATAATATTTGTTTGTATTTTTTCATTCCAAAGTCATTCGTTTGAACTTTCGCAGTATCATAAAGTAACTCCTCAAAAGTTACCCCGAGCGAAAAAGAAAGCCTTTTCATTTCATTCACAGTAAGTTCCTTAGTTCCATTTTCAATCGCAGTATAAGTCGTCCGGCTTACCCCAAGTTGTTCTGCAATATCTTGTTGAGTCAACTTCTTTGCTTTTCTTAATTTCTTAATTTTATCCGCAAATGTAATCATTTGTGCCTCCTCTTATTTCGCCCTCAATTGAATGATAACATAATATCAAACCTGTGTCAAAATATCATACATCATATGTGCGGATATCTTTACATTTTTAATGTGAGCCGGGATTGCCCAGCAAAAAAAGCATGGGTGGCTATTTGTATGGCATACAAATTTTCGGCAATATATCAAAGTCATTGCCAATAATTTGTTTCACGAATTTTTTAAAAGTTTTGAAAATCGCACAACCTCCGGCGGACGCCCTGTCGGCTATTTCCAATTTAAGTGACTATCGGGGTGGGCGGACTTGAACCGCCGACCTCTGCGTCCCGAACGCAGCGCCCTAGCCAACTGGGCCACACCCCGTTTATTTGTCTAAAATATTTTTCAAAAATTCGCGACCGGCGCCGCTCTTGAAAAATCTTTCTCTTTTCATCGCTTCCGCCCGCGTGGAAAATTCCTCATAATATACTATTTTCCAAGGGCCACGAACACCGGCATAATGCCTTTTTTCCTCATTATGCTCAAACAGCCGCCGTTCCAAATTATCAGTATGACTGTGATAATATTTCCCGCTGTTTTCGTTTTTCAAAACATAAGCAAAATACATTTAATAACCGCCGACCTTCCGCCGGAGGCGGACGCCATGACAACTGGGCCACACCCCGGAGAACTTTTAAATATCAAAAAAAAGGATTTTATTCAATCACTTAACGCGCCGTCTAATCCTTAGACAGCATTTTAAAAATAGTTTTCAATTCAGTTTTCACTTTCTTCAGCATATCTACCGCCGCGGGATTCTGCTCCATGGGCAGCTCTATCTGCGGATTCTGCTTTCTGGCTTTAACGAGTTCTTTTTTCGCTCCGGCGATTGTAAATTTTTTCCTGTAAAGAAGTTCCTTTATCTCCTCAATCACATGTATGTGGTTGGCGGTGTATCTTCTCTGTCCGCTTTCACGTCTGACGGGTTTGAGAAGCTGGAATTCTTTCTCCCAGTACCGGAGAACATGCGGCGGTATCTTTGTTATAGCGCTTGTTTCCTTTATTGTGAAAAATTTCTTTCCTGGAATATGCATTTTCCGGCAGACTATATGTCTGTTTTTCTCCTGTCTTTTTTCCGGCGGTCGGGACCGCGCAAGCCGCTGAATCGCCGTTCTTTTACGGGACTCCTTCTGTCCGCGGCCCTTCCCTCAGCCGCCCTTTCTTTCTCCGGCACATCGCAATCTATGCAGTCCTGTATGTTTATGGTTCTTGAAACATTTCCCAGAACGCAGATCATCCCGTTATATTTCCTGTATCGGCAGGGCGAGAGAATTTTATCTTTCTTTGTCATTTTCCGCCCTCCTCATTAAAAACCCCGGGGGAAATTGTGAATTTCACGACATTTCTCGGCGGAACATGCACCTTTTCGCCGGTTCGGGGATTGCGGGCGTCATAGGGTTTTTTCAGTCTCACATGGAAAGAACCGAAATTCTGCACCACTACTTTTTCTTTGCGGCGAAGCGCCTCCACAATCACCTCAAAAACTTTGTTTACGGCATCATTAGCTTCGCTTTTAGCGCAGGTCACGCCGCTAACGGCTTCTATTATGTCTATTTTGTTCATAACGCAACATCCTCCTTATCATCAGGGCTAAAGCTGCAAGTGCGCCGCGGCGTGCCCTTTTTACTCATTAATATCATATTTTTTCATCTTCGCTTTTAACCGCCCTGCCCATCAGCTTGGCTATGGCCTCGTGCGCCGGACAGCCGCGGTACATTATGTTAAAAAGTTCTTTCGTAATCGGCGCGTTCACTTTTCCTTTCGCGGCTATTTTCTTAAGAGCTTTAACCGTTTCCGCGCCCTCGGCTGTCGTCTTCACTTTTTTCTTCGCCTCTTCAAGTGTCATTCCACGACCTAACGCCTCGCCAAGATTCCTGTTTCTGCTGTATGACGAAAAAGCCGTCACGATAAGATCTCCGGCTCCGGAAAGTCCGCTGAAAGTGGGACGCTTCCCTCCCATATAAATTCCTATGCGTGTCATCTCTGCAAGACCCCTCGTCAGCAGCGCGGCTTTGGCGTTTATCCCGAGGCCGAGGCCGTCACAGACGCCCGCCGCCGTGGCCATGACATTTTTAACGGCTCCGCCCACGACCGCACCGCGCATATCACTCTGGATATACGGCCTGAAATAAGGCCTTGTAAAAAGTTTCTGTATCTTTAACGCCAGGGAACGGTTCTTTGACGCCACGACAACGCTTGTCGGCTGCTTTACAGCAAGCTCTTCCGCGTGCGAGGGGCCGGTCATAATAGCGACGGGGACATTCCTTCCCAGAACTTCCGCACAAACAGCGTCCAGACTTTTGAGAGATTTTATTTCTATTCCCTTGCTCAGCACAAGAACAGGCAAACGCTTTGTTTTCACGAATGCCGCGATTTTAACAAGGGACATTCTCAAGGTCTGCGCCGGCACAGCGGCAATTAAAAGATCCGTATCGTCGGGGATTTTTAAATCATCCGCAAGTTTCACTCCGCGCAGTTTAACATAAGGAAAAAATTCGGGATGGCCGCGCTTTCTGAAATAGTCGCGGCGCCGGGGATCAATCTCCCATATGGTTATAGCGGTTCTGTCTTTCAGCACGGACGCTATTGCCGAAGCCCAGCAACCGCCTCCCATAATAAAGATATTGTAAAACATAAGCAAATTTATTTGATATTTTACTTTAACGCAAACTTTTTGTCAAAAATTCAGAATAGAGCGGGCGACCGTAAAGGTCGCCCCTGCGCGCAGGAGACAAAAGGGCGGGGACACGCGTAGGGGCGGGGCTTGTCCCCGCCCTTTACCGCATACGTGAGCGTCCGTCTACGAATAGCTCTGCCGCGCTTGCTTTATGTTATCTTACTTGTCAGCTTTTTTTCTGCGTTATTGCCTTGAGTATATCTATCGGCACCGGGAACACCGTCACGGAATTGTTCTCCGTGGCTATTTCGGTGAGCGTCTGAAGATATCTCAACTGTATGGCCGACGGCGACTGATCAATAATCTTGGCCGCTTCGGTGAGTTTCACAGACGCCTGAAATTCTCCCTCGGCGTGTATGATTTTTGCGCGGCGGTCACGTTCGGCTTCCGCCTGACGGGCAATTGCCCTCTGCATATCCGCGGGAAGCTGCACGTCTTTTATTTCAACCCGCGACACTTTTATGCCCCAGGGATCGGTGGCCTGATCAATTATTTTCTGCAGTTCCGTGTTTATTTTATCCCTCGACGACAGCACCTCGTCAAGATCCGCCTGACCGACAACGCTTCTGAGCGTCGTCTGCGAAATCTGACTTGTCGCCATTACAAAGTCCTCTATCTCAACGATGGCTCTTTCCGGATCCATAACCCTGAAATAGCACACGGCGTTCACCTTGACCGGCACATTGTCTTTTGTTATCACTTCCTGCGAAGGCACATCCAGCGTTATCACACGCAGATCTATCTTGTCCATTTTTTCAATACCGGGAATAAGAAAAAAAATCCCCGGGCCTCTCGCTCCCACAAGCCTACCGAGACGGAAAATAACGCCTCTCTCATATTCTTTCACAACTCTTACGGCGTTCAAAAGTACTATAACCACAATTACCGCTAACGGAAAAAAACCCATACTACCTCCTACGGGGGACAGTTTTAAAAATATCCCCTCTTACTTCCCGCGGCTTAACTTTACTCTCAGCGTCGCGGGAAACTTCCCTTTCATTTTTTCCTCGGCTTTCTTCGCCGCCCCGAGAGCCCTCGCCTTCACCAGAGGCTCATAATCCTCAATAAGAATCTCAAGCACCTCCATAACCGAAAGCTGGGCTATCTCACCAGCCGCCCAGGCGGCAGAAAGCCTGTTCCATTTGCTCTCCGAAGAGGTCATATCCTTGAGCGTGTTTTCCGACGATGCGGGGTCAAATTTAAACATTTCCACAGCCGCTGTTGCCCTCACCCTGTTATTGTCGTCTTTCAGATAAGGCGCTATAAGCCGCGCCGCGAGAGACGGATTATTTATTGACTGCGCTATCGACACCACGCTTTTCGCGCGCGATCTATTGGACGGAGAAACATCCGTTATCATCCGCCGCGGATAAGAATCGTCAAACTCTATATTATCCACTTTATCGTCGGAAGAACCCTGCCCCTGCTCCACAACTTTTATAAGATTCTCCGTCTGGGCAAGGAGTTTTTCCTCCATCGGATTTGAACGCTGATTCGCCAGCTGAGAGAGAATCTCGGCGTTGGCGTTTTTTAATTCACTTAGGGACTCCGTCGCATTGCTTTTTTTTGCGAGTTCATTGACAAGTTCCGTGATACTGTCATTGCTGTCGGCAAGCTGACGGCGGGTGCGGGATGCGATATTATCCACTATTCTGGATGAAATATAATAACTGACCACTATTGACAGCAACACCGCTATGGAGAAATATATCAGCCACTTCGTGGCTATCATGTTCGTCTGCTGGCGCAGAATCTCTATCTCCTCTTTCCTGTCCGCTATTTCCTTTTTCTGATGTTCAAGCTGCTCCAGAAGATTTTTTTCTCTCAGTTCTCTGCTTTTTTTCTCCTGTTCAAGTTTTTTGTTGTAAGCTTTCTCTTGCGCGAGGCGGGCGGCAAGCTCTTCTTTTCTTTTCCGTTCGGCATAAGCCCTGCGGCTGCGGCTTTCAGCGGTTTTCTCATCGCGCGTTTTTATTTCCTTGGCTATTTTTGTTTTTGTATCCAGCGCGTCCCTCAGATCAGGGGAATATTCCAGAGCTTCATCAACCACGCGGAGAGCTTTATCCAGTTCACCTTTTCCCGCAAGCTCCTCAGCGCGCGAATTAAGCGCCCTCCCCAGAAGACCCACGGCGCGGAGATTACCCGGATCCTGCGCTATAACTTTTTTTAAATCTTCTATCGCGCCTGTCCAGTTCTTAGCAAGGTATTTGTCAGCCGCCCTGTCAAAAATTTTTTCCAGTTCGGGCGGAGTTGCAGCGTAAGAAACAGTTGGAAAATTGGCGTAAAAAAACGCCGCGCCGAAAAATAAAAAAATTACGGCAAGTGCCCGCGCGCATGCGGCGCCACGCCTATCGGCGGACGAAACGCCGCGACGCCCCGTAAAACTCTGTATTTTCTTCATTGTTCCCATATCAATAATCTCCACTTGCGGATTTTAGCAATTTTATTTCTGTTTTAACAGAGTTCATACAATATAAATGAAAACATGGAGCAAAAGCGGCAGACGGTATCCGGCGGGGCTCATATGAGATAGGGGTTTTGCATCGTCGGATATCTCTGCCACTCTTGATTATAATAAGACTTCAAAAACCTGCCGTGATGTTTATAATATATACGGCGAGACCTATTCCGAAAGAAAAAACCAGCGATAAAATTCCTCTGTAAAGAGGCTGCTTTCTCATGCCCGAAAGCCGCAGCAGAAAAAGGCAGGGCACCAGAAGATAATAAAGCCCGCCTTTCATTATCACAATAACCACAAGAGCCCTCTCGACAACGCCGTAGCTCCTTTCAAATCTGCTCAGTTCATCAATCTCAACTTTATAAACGCTCTTATCCAGATAAAACAGCAGAATTACCCCGCCCCATCCTGCGAGAACAGCCCCTGAAATAACGTTTATAAGAGCCGTGTCGTTATACAAAATCAGCCAGTCCGTCGGAAGCAAATTCCCGTAATAAGCGGCGTCGGATGCGAACGGAAACAAAAGCGCGGCGCAAATGAAAATAACATGCAGTATCTGGTCAAAAAGAAAATAGGATATCTTGTCGTCTTCCGGATTTTTCCAGAGATTAACTTTAATGTAATCCTGAACGCTGTGAACGGCAATAAGCAGAATTATGTATGACCAGAAAGAAAATGATTTCAAACTGCCGAGAAAAAAACACACCGTCACAACGGCATGTATAAGGCTGTGCGCGAGACAGCCCGTGTAACTTTTCTTCTTCCACGCAAATACCGCGTCAAACTGCAGCGGGAAATCCGCCAGGACATGCGCTAAAAAAAGTCTCGCTAAAGCTGCCATTTTTTCTGATTGAGCCTGTCTTTCATAAGCTCCTCCTGTTTCGTCCTCAGATTAACTATAACCGGACTTATCATTTTGCAGACGGTTCCTATAAGTATCCTGTCCTCAAGCGCCGGATCATTATCCGGGGCAACCCCTATAAAACCTATAAGACCGTTTTCATCTTCTACGGGGGCAAAAAAACGCAAACCCTGAACATCCTTCTCATTTACCGCGGAAACGCTTTTGCCCTCTCCGAGCTTTACGAGGAAAGACGCTTCCCGGGGAACGGCCTGCGGCACATGGGCAGAAACGCTTGACACAAGAGTGTATTCTTCATCAAACATGCTGTACATATACATCGCCGCTCCGGAAACCGGCAGGGAGTCAATTATTTCGGGAAGAATCTTTTCGGCAAGTTCGCGCACGGAAGAGCAGGCGGTCATAATTCTGGCTGTCTGATAAAGCATTGTAAAATATCTGTCCATATTCCTAAGCCTCGCCGAAGATATGGCCAGCATCTTCATGAGAACGCTGAAACTTTTCCGGGGCTTAGACGACAAAAAACTCTCAAACGATTCGCCTTTTATGCCGAGAATATCGCAGTCCCTTGAAGCGAAAGCGTCTGCCGATCTGGGGGCGTTTTCAAAAAAAGACATTTCTCCGAACAGATCTCCTTCGCGCAAAATGGCTATTGTCTTAAAGCCCGAAGATATTTTTTTTCTTATGCTGACCTCTCCGCCGACGAGGAAATAAATATCTTTGCCCGTATCGCCTTCCGCGAAAATCACTTCACCCTTTTTGTATTTCCTGATTTCGGAAATTTCAGCCAAGGCTTCCAGTTCATCATCCGCCAAAGCCGCGAAAAGCGGTATGTTTTCAAGTGTCTTTTTCAGCATCAGAACTTCCTCAGCTTTTTTTCAGCCGGAGCGCCGCCGCTTTCCGCGCCTGCGGCGGGTCCTGTCGTTTTTATTTTTATTTTCAGGTCATTGGGATTATTGCTTATCCCCATCGCCTCTTCCGCGCTTATCTTATCCTCATTTATGAGCCGGAAAAGAGACTGATTAAGCGTGGACATTTTATAAAAAGAAGCCGAATCCGCGATAAACTGCTGTATCTTGCCCGGCTGATTTTCTTCTATAGCCCTGGAAATAACAGGCGTGTTTATCATTATCTCATGAACGGCAACGCGGCCGCCGCCGTTTTTTTTACGGCAGAGCCTCTGCGAAATAATGGACACAAGCGAAAGCGAGAGCTGATGGCGCACAAAGTCCTGACCGTCGGGAGGAAAAGAATCAGCTATTCTTTCTATCGTCTGTTTGGCATCGTTTGTGTGAAGCGTTGAAAAAACCAGATGCCCCGTTTCCGCGGCGGTCAAAGCTATTGAAATGGAGGCGGCGTCCCTCATCTCTCCGATAAGAATAACATCGGGGTCCTGTCGCAGGGCTCTTTTGAGAGAACTTTCCCACGAGACGGTGTCCATGCCGATTTCGCGCTGATTCACAATTGACATAAGGTCTTTGTGAACAAATTCTATGGGATCCTCCACAGTTATTATGTTGAGTTTTTCGTTCTTATTTATTTCGTTTATCATAGCCGCAAGCGTTGTTGATTTGCCCGAACCCGTGGGGCCGACGACAAGAACAAGGCCGTGGGGCTTCTTCACTATTTCCTTGAGGACTTCGGGGAGGCCAATTTCATCTATGGACGGTATCTCCTCCGGAATAAGACGGAAAACCCCGCCAGGCGCGCTCTTCTGAAAAAAAAGATTTCCCCTGAACCTTCCCATTCCCTCAATCGCCACGGCAAAATCATATTCCTTTTCCTCAACGAAACGGGAATATTTTTCCTCACCAACGGCGCTTTTAAAAAGCGTTTCTATTGCCTCCGCGGTGAAAGGCTCTTCGCCGCTTTTCGTCAGTTGGCCGTTCACCCTGTATATAGGAGGCTGAGCGCATTTTATGTGCAGATCGCTCCCGTTAAGCTCCACAAGTTTTTTGAGATAATCGTTAAGTTCGCTCATACAGTTTCTCCTTAGAAAGGTCTGCGGGCGGCGCCGGACATGCCGCCTGGCGTTCTGCCTACGGCTGCAATATACTGATTCAGCATTTCAGGATTACTGGATTTCATCACCGCGGCTTCCTTGGTTATTTTCCCCGCCTTCACAAGCTGGGCAAGAGCCTTGTCCATGGATATCATACCGAATTTCATCCCCGTCTCAAGAGCTCCGTAGATAAGATGCGTTTTTCCATCTCTTATGAGGTTGGCTATGGCAGGGGTGACGACAAGAATTTCCCTCACGGCGACACGGCCTTTCCCGTCGGGCGTTTGCAGAAGCTGCTGCGTTATCACCGCTTTGAGCGTCACGGAAAGCTGCGTCCTCACCTGCGCCTGCTGGTGAGAAGGAAAAACATCAATTATCCTGTCAACCGTCTGAGGAGCGTCGGTGGTGTGAAGCGTACCGAAAACAAGATGTCCTGTTTCGGCAATTGTCAAAGCCGCGCCTATTGTTTCAAGATCCCGCATCTCACCCACGAGAACGATATCCGGGTCTTCCCTCAGCGCCGCGCGCAGGGCGCTTGTGAAACTGTGGGTGGAAGCGCCCACTTCCCTCTGCGTAAAAACACAGCCCTTGGATTTATAGACGAATTCTATAGGGTCCTCTATGGTGAGGATGTGATCTTTCCTTTCTTTGTTAATCGTCTCAAGCATAGCCGCGAGCGTCGTTGATTTACCTGAACCCGTGGGCCCGGTGACGAGCACCAGTCCTCTGGGATATTTCATACAGGCCATCATGGCGGGCGTAAAAGCCAGGGCTTCGGGCGAGGGAATTTCCGACGAGATAACTCTAAGCACCGCGCCGACGCCGTCTTTCTGCATAAGAACATTAACCCTGAAACGGCTTACATTCTCTATCTGAAAAGAACAGTCAAGCTCAAGATTTTCCTCAAACTGGCTTTTCTGATCATCAAGAAGAATTCCGTATATAAGAGTTTTTGTTTCGTCACCCGTTAGAGCGGTGTCCTGATATTCGGGAAGCGGTGTCATCTCACCGTTTTTTCTGACCATGACCGGTTTTGTCGGCACAACATGAATATCGGAAACCCCCATTTTAACCGCCGCTGTCAGAATGTCTATCATATCCATAAACCGAACCTCCTATTTGGGAACTGGCTGGTTTTTGCCCTGCAAAATGCTGCCTGTCCCCTTACAAATCAATCAGCTCATACGACAAATCCTCTGTTTCAAGGATAACCACGGACTTTTTACCCAGAAGCCACGAGCCGCTTTCACCGGGATTTATTATAAGCGTACCGCCCGACATTCTTATGTCGGTTATGTGCGTGTGTCCGTATATAACAATGTCATAATTTGCCCCGCGCGCAATATCCTCCACAAAATCCGGCACGTGCACCATAAATATTCTTCTGCCGCCGGCTTTGCCGCTGTAAAAATCATAAAATTCAGCAAGGCCCTTAAATTTCTCTTTGAGATACGTTCTCTCTCCGTCATTGTTTCCGAAAACGGCTATAATGGGGCATTTCAGTTTCTTAAATTCGGAATGCGTTATCGGAGAGATAATATCTCCCGCGTGAAACACTTTCTCCACCTTTTTGCTGTTAAATATTTTCACGGCCTCGGCGATGGCCGGCATATTTTCATGCGAATCCGAAATAATTCCTATCTTCACATATCCCCCTGTCTCACAATATCCGAAGCGCTTTCAAACGCTTTTTTCAGCACCTCGTCGGGATCCGCAAAGCGCGCGGCGCCGAGAATTTCCATCATAAAAACGCCGTCAAAACCGCAGGAAAACAAAGCCGAAGAAAATTTATCCCAGTCTATGTTTCCTGCGCCCGGAGGGAGATGAGAAGAATTATCTCCCGAATTGTCCGAAACATGCAGCGTCATCAGACGGGGCGCTATTTTTTCAAGATATTTATCCGGTTTTTCTATGAGGTTCGCGTGTCCCGTGTCAAAACATATTCCCATGTGCTCTTTCGGAAATTCTTTTATTATTTCCATGAGATCCTGCGCCCAGCCTCCCAACAGATGGGGCGACGGATTTTCGCAGGCAATTTTCACTCCATGAAGCATGGCATTTTCAAGAATATCGGCAAGACTTTTTTTGACCTGTCCGATTTTCTTTTCCACAAAATTTTTGTCCGTTAAGGACAGCGCCTTAACAGAGGGATGAACGATAAGATGATCCGCCTTAAAAAATTCGCACAGGACAACGGCTTTTTTTATCTCGCTGACGGCTATGCTTCTCTGTATTTCGTCTATCGACGATATATCAAGATTCTCGCTGAAAGGCGCATTTATGGAACTTACTTTAATTTGTCTGAGAGTAAGGGCTCTTTTGATTTCAAGCAGCACATCTTCATCGTTATAATCAAAATGAGTGTTTTTCCCCCAGTCTCCCGAACCCGCCCAGAGTTCTATGTTCTTAAAACCGGCGCGGACAAACTTATCCAGACACGGGAAAATATCTTTATGATAAAAAAGCCCCGTTGATATTCCTATTTCCATATTTTATTTTCCCCCGCCGGATTCACTTATAAGTTTTTTATACAGCCTGATATAGCTCAGCGCGGATTTTTTCCATGAAAATTTTTGTCTCATGCAGCGAACGGACAATTCCCTGAAACGATCCTGGCTGGCGTAAACTCTCATGGCTTTCCGCAGGGCTTTTTCAAGCGCATCGGAACTGTAATTTTTAAGAAGAAAACCCGTGCCCGTGCGTTTGCCCGGGGAATATTCTGAAACGGTGTCGCTGAGACCCCCGACGCTGTTGACAACGGGAACGGCTCCGTAGGAGAAAGCTATCATCTGCCCCAGGCCGCAGGGCTCGTACTGCGACGGCATAAGAAACAAATCGCTTCCGGCATAAATCCTGTGAGCCAGCGCGTTATCAAAAGTGAGACGCAGCGCGAAATTTTCAGGAAAACGCTTGGCCATCACGCTTAAAACACGGTGATAATAGACATCCCCCGTCCCGAGCATAACAAACTGTATTTTACCGGAAATAAGTTTTTTAAGAGCCGGCACCATGATATCCATTCCTTTCTGCATGGCAAGACGCCCCACAAAACTGACAAGCATCGCGTCGTTGGGAGGAAGCCCCATTTCTTTCTGCAGCGCTTTTTTGCATTTTTCCTTGCCCGCCGGAGAGGCCGCGCTGTAAGAGCAAGTTATGGCGCTGTCCGCGGCAGGATTCCACACGCGGTAATCAAGGCCGTTTAATATACCCTTAAAATACGCGCCTCGTTGTTTGAGAAAATATTCAAGACCGCAGCCGAACTCTTTTGTTGTCATTTCTTTTGCGTAGGTCGGGCTCACCGTCGTCACAGCCGAGGCGCTGCGTATTCCGTAAGCAAGACTGTTGAACCTGCTGCCGAAAAGCAGATCGCTTTTTTTCAGGCCCGCGTATTTCGCGTATTTCGTGTCGTATTCGCCCTGATACGCGAGATTGTGCACGGTGAGCACAGTGGGAGTTGACGAGTGCCCGTTTAAAAGAAATTTCGGCACAAGAGCCGTCTGCCAGTCGTTCATGTGTATCACATCCGCTTTTATGCTTAAACTTTTCAGGGAATGCAGCACGGCTTTCTGAAAAAAGATGAAACGCAAAGCATTATCAGGATAATCGCCCGAGGAAGATCCGTAAATACCGCGGCGGTCAAAAAAATTCTTCTGTCTTATGAAATAAAAATTCACCCCTTTTTCTTTTAGCCCGCAGACCTCATAAGTGTATGGCCGGCCGCCGAGACGCAGTTTGAGCTTTTTGATTTTTCTTATCCCCGCTCCTTTACTGTCAACAACCCCGTAGAGAGGCATAAAAACATTGACTTTAAGACCCGCTTCCGCCAGCGCGTCGGGAAGAGCCCTTCCCACATCCGCCAGCCCGCCGGTTTTGGCAAAAGGCACAATCTCCGATGACAGAAAAACAACTTCCATTATAAAACCAGCTCCTTTTTAAACATTCTATATATTTTCAGGGGAGATGAAGGCGTCACGCGGGTGCGGGCAAGAGTTGTCATAAAATTGGTGTCACCCTTCCACCGCCCGACGACATGGATGTGTATGTGCCCCGCAAAACCGGCGCCGGCGGCCGCTCCCTGATTTATGCCTATATTAAAACCTTCGCACTTAAAAAGTTTTTTCATGGCGGAAACGGCCTTTTGCGCCAAAGTCATCATTTCAATAAGCTCCGCGGAACCCAGCTTCGTCACATCGCCTATGTGCCGGTAAGGCGCGGCCATCACATGCGCGTTGGTATAAGGAAAAAGATTCAGCATAAGAAAACATTTGTCGCCCCTCATAATAACAAAATTTTTGCCGTCCTTTTTCTCTTTTCCCGCACGGCAAAAAATACACCCTTGTTGTTTCATTTCAAAATATCTGTCGCGCCACGGAGCCGCTAAATACCTCATTCAGGATTCCAGAAGTTTTTTCACAAACCTTTTAAGCGCCCAGCGCTTGAAAAAACCGCCGCTGACAAATTCAACCCCGTATGAAAAAGTCCCTGTGGAACGGGAAACTCTTCTGATAATCGCATCTATCACGTATTCCTTTTCTTCTTCCATTTTAAAAACAAGATTTATCCTGTCTCCCAGATTAAAACGGTATGTGGACTCTAAACCTGCCCCGCCGGCGCTGATGTCCGTCAGACACGCGCGGCACGCCGGCTGAAAAGCGCCCGGCTTGTACACATCCAAAAGCAGGGTGTCTTTTATCCTGTCATACTTTCTCTGGGATTGTCTTATGCTCATGCTAAATTATATACAAGAAAACGGCTCTAATGCAAGTTGACATTTATCACACAAAGGAAAAAAGGGGACAGGTCCCTTTTTTTTTGGGGAAAGTAATAGGAGCGGTTCCTATTAGCCTGCATTATTCATATTCCGGTAGCCGCAACCTTTAGGTTGCGCAAATTTGCGTCACGGATACGTGTAAAACGGAGACAGATCCCTTTTTTGTAGTTGCCTGATTTATCAGGCTTACCTCACGCGTAGGGGCGACCTTTATGGTCGCCCACAAGGCTGACTAAACATTAAGGGATTCTGGAGAATTTAATTAGGGCTGATTCACTTGAATATCATCAACGAAATATTTCGCGTCAACCGCCGTTGAAAAACCCTCAACTTTAAGGAACAACACACCCTTCCCCGTCGGCATCCCGCTCACTGTTAATTTCTCCCACGTGTCCACCCCGCCCGTCATCTGAGCCGACGAATTTACTCCGTAATTGTAAAGCGTAATTTTCGGCTTGCCCGCCCCGCCGTAATCCGAATTATATTGCGCGTAAGCTGTTATCGTCAGAAGACTTCCACCGTTAGCCGGGACTTTCCACGTCCATATTCCGTCGCCCTCAAAACCGAACGCGTTCGGCCCCGTCCGCGTCGTTGTCTTCTCCTGCCACACGCATGGCTGAGTTTTCTTGTTTACCTGACTACACCAGCCGCTTTCATTTGCCGCCTTATCTCTCATCTTTACCCTGTACGAATACTGCGTGTTCCGTTTCAGTCCGCTGTCCGAATAAACTGACGTTGATTCCCAGACCGTTGAATCACTCCCTCCGGGATTGCCGCTTGTCTCCTCAAACCACCAGCCGTTGGTATGAAACCCGCTCGTCAAATCCGTCGCCGTTCCTTCAACCGTTAACTGATTATAATTATCGGCTCTCAGCCATGCTATTCCATTATTCGTCGGCGCGGTCGTATCCGCTTTAATTGTGTATGATGCCGATTCCGCCACATTCCCCGCCTTATCCGATGTTATGAATCTCACAAGATTATCCGTTCCGCTTTCCGCCAGAGGCACGGCCAAAGCCGTTGAAATCTCAACCGAAGTAGCTCCGGCCACTCCGCTTGTAAAAACAACGCTCGTTGACGGTTCTATTGTCCAGCTATCTCCGTTATCCGTTGAGTATTTCACGCAGGATGAATTATACATCGCCGCAATCTCCTCCGCCGTCAGCGCCCTGTTCCATATCCCCACCTCGTCAATAATACCATTGAAATATCCACCACTCGCATATCTAGCAATATAAATAGCTCCACTTCCACTTTCATACAAATCTGTTCTTATGCTGGTATTAATCTTGTGTTTCTTCCCATTAATATATCCTATAATTTTGTCATTAGAGCTATCTATGGACGTCGCCAAAAACATCCATTCCCCTTGATGTTCACTTGGATTTGCCGTATCTGAAAACTTATAAAAAGTATTCCCTCCTGAGCCGTACACTCTAAAATTATAATAGCCCGCTTCCAAAGATATTTCATAACTTTGATTTGCTCCTCCTACTCGCCTCCCAGAAATATACTCATTTTGTTTTATCCACGCTGTCATAGTTACTTTCTTATTTTGATTTGGAAAATTAGAAATATTCACATACTCGTCAAAGCCGTTGAAATTGTAGGCATTGCCGAATTTGCCCGTCGTCCAGCTTCCTGTTGAAGCGGTCAAGTCGCCGTTGTTCCCATAGCCGGAAGTGTCGTAAATTGTCGTCCCGCTTCCCTCGTTCAAATGCATCATCAGCACACAGCCCGAGGATGGCGCAATCTCCGTCTGACCTATGCGCAAACCCGAACCGCTGTCCTGAACCTGAATTTTAACATCAGGACTTGCGTCATCATTCCAGTCGGCGGAACCCAGCCAGCTCCCCTCCGCATTTTTGTGATACGCACCCAATTGCGTCAGCGTCGGCCCGGCCGTATCCACCGTCTCCGCCGTCCCCACCAACCCTATCGTCGGCTCCGTCGCCGCATATTTCCGAACTTTAAGATTGTCAAATTTTTGAGTTTCCGCAGCCACAGTATATCCTATTCTTAAACTATCTTCACTTGAATAACTAGAATTGTAAATTAAATTGCCATCTATGTAATACTTTGCCCCCGTAGCCAAAACTTCTATTTTTATATCATATATCTGAGCTGCATTTAGTGAGGGACAGAGTAGTCCCCTATTAAGACTATCCTCATATACGACGAATTGCTCATTGGGGGGATAGGCAAAAAGAGCATATACCAAATCCACATAACCAGTACCCGTACCCGTATCAAAAACACCCAACATATAATCTCCGTGTGTACCTACTCCCCTTCCTTCAGTTTCAACAATAAACGGTCTATTCCGTTCTGCTTTGGTAATATAATAATAACTTCCCCATGCCCTCGTACCTGGACCAATAATTTTTAATTCACCGTTATCAATAGAAACACCTGAACCAATATTATAAACATCTGCATTAGTAGCAGAAAAATCATCAAAGAATTCAAATGTATCATCGCCATTTTGACTGCCGTCGGCACTGTTGTTACCATAATAAATATACACCTTTGAGTCACCGACGGGAACCGACGGAACTTTTACCCAAAAACCAGTTGGATTATTTGTGTCTGAATCAATCCAGTAATTCAGCGGAGTGATTTTATCCGACTTTGTAAATCTAACATCGTCCAAATCCGACTGACCCGTTCCGCCTTTTATGTCCGACCACTGGGCGGAACTAAATTCCGACGTGGCAATCCAGACCTGATAATCAGTAAGAGCCGTACCTCCGTTGTTCATTGTTATCGGAATTCTTTTCTGCCAGTTCTGTGAAATCCAATATTGCGAAGCAACTGCAGAATTGGGGACGATTCCTAATAGCAGACAACAAATTACGGCGAAGTAAATCCCGCTCAGCCCCTTATAATTTTCCACGCCCCAAACGCAGAGAGGTTGACACGCTTCTTTTTTTAAAAGAAAAAATCCGCCAATGGCGGATAGGGCTTTTTGAAATAATCGGTTAAGTTTTTGTCTTAGGTTTCTATAATGTGCATAGATAGATAGATAGATAGATAGATAGATAGATAGATAGATAGGGAACGCCAAGTATTCTAACTTTTTATATACTTGCGGCAAATTGCGCATCCCAGCGAATCCCCTGCTTGTTTCACTTAATCTCATGGTTCCATCTCCTAATCCTGCTTCTATCATTTGTTTTATTTTACTCACTTTTTGCCTCCTAATGCAAACGGCGAAAAATCCGCCTTATAAATCTCCCCAACCCTCTCTGAGAGCAGGTGCCCCGCCTCTTTTTCAAAGAGGGGAAAATGGGAAATTTTTATACTTTCCGCTCACGGCTTTCCTTTTTCACTTTTATTGTACTTTACGTTTGCGACATTTCTGCGACTTTTTTGCGACAAAATTGCGACAAAATA
>SWCC01010296.1_pt1 | contig 20580 bp, 19 predicted proteins | sample 4692971 | NCBI WGS metagenome assembly SWCC01 (sample SAMN10267277, study PRJNA491770) | bioreactor metagenome | isolation source: DHS bioreactor inoculated with subseafloor sediment | place: Japan: off Shimokita Peninsula | collected 2006-08 | reverse complement strand
CTCTGGCCTCTGGAAGTGATAGTTATTAAAAAGCAGAGGATAAAGGTCAGGGGCAGAAAATACAGAACGATTCTGGTGGAGCCCAAAATGCGCGAGGAGGGGATATTCAAAGCCAAGGGGCGCATACGGGTGTGGCTCACGGACGATGAAAAACGCATTCCCGTGCGTATGAATTCAAAGGTGCTGATAGGCTCTGTCAGCGTCGACCTCATAGAAGTCAGAAAATAAGCGGCTTCGTTTGCCTGAAACTTCAGAGGTGTCAGGCAGTTTTTCACGAGCCAAAAATCAGCCGAACCCCAAGGCGCGAATGGCTAATTTCGTTATTTCGCCATGGAATCGATTAAAATTTGTTACAATATAAACTAAAAATTATGGAATTTAAAGAAATATTTGAAAAGCACAGCAAAAGAATATACTGTTTGCTTTTGTCATTAACCAGGAATGTTTCTGAAGCGGAAGATTTAACGCAGGAAACATTTATAAAATGCTATAAAAAACTGCACAGCTTTAAGGAAGAGGCAAAACTTTACACATGGCTGCATCGTATCGCGGTTAACTGTTGGAAAAACAAGGTGCGTTATAATCAACGCAGGGGGATTTACAAAGAAGATTCTCTTGATGATATACAGGGTGATTCTGATGTTATGCACACAGTTAGAACTAAAGATATTTCTGCGGAGAATTTTTTAGAAGATAAAAATTTGCAGAGGTATATAAGAAAATGTGTTTTTGCGTTAGCGCCTAAATATAAAGCTCCCATAGTGCTTTACATGGAAGGATATTCTATCGTTGAAATATCCCAAATAATAAAAAGCCGGGAGGGTATGCGATGTCTCCAGTTGTGCTTCTATTAGGAATTTCAAACGCTGAAATTGAATACGATTTACCGATAGACATTGATTGCATATTAGAATCATATAATTTTGGCGTTGGTAAATTTTTCGCGGATAATACTCTGGTGGGAGTAAAGTACGAACATTGGAAAAATACTATAAAAATACCGTCTTTGCTTATAGATGATACCACCGAAAATGATGATTATGAGTTATCATTTAAATCTGTTAAAAAATTGGAATATGATACTGCCGTTAATGTTGAGGGCAGTTATACGAAAAGCTACTTTGATGACGGCACAGATGATGGCTCAAATACGATCACCGCAATTTCGGGCGATTATTATTTTAATAAAACAACAAGTATCGGCGCAGGTTTGAAAATTAACACTGGCGACGATAACAGCGACGAAGGGAAGACTCTTGCAATTAATATTAATCTGTTCGTAAGCCCGCGCACTTCCTTTAAATTTAGTTATGAAACATTTAGCGCTGACAATGACAAAGGAACAGATCATAATAATTTAGATTTTACATTCTCGGTTCGTTTTTAAAAATATATCAAATTTGATTTGACGATGAATTTATTGTAGCTGCTGCGAGCGAAAAACAGCGTATAGTGGGAAAATCCCACTTGACATAACGCCCACTTCAAAGTAAAATTACATCAGGAGGGAAAGATGAAATCAAAAGGCGAAGTTATAGATTTGAAAAACGAGAATTTTATGTTTACAGAAGTTAAAACGGTGGATTCGAAATTCAGATTAAATTTGGGACAGAAAGTAATCAAATTGCTTTCAGGCATTATAAAATCCGACGGATTCCAGGTGTTTGTCGGTTCGGAAGGAGATCTTCTGCTAAGGCCGACGGTGAATGTGCCAAGCAGGGAAGCATGGGTTTATAAGAATCCCAAAGCCATAAAACTGCTACGGAAAGGCTTTAAAGATATAAGCGAGGGCAGAACCGAAGAGATAGAAGACGCTGATAAATTTTTTGATTCCCTGTGAACTTCAAATTAGTTTTTTCGCAGACGGCAAAAGAGACTCTTAAAGATTTAAAGCACAGCAAAAATAAGGAAAAAATATACAAAGCTCTTACGAAAACTTTAAAATTCCTCGGTGAGAATCCCCGCCATCCGTCGCTGAGGACGCATAAATATTATTCGCTTGCGGGGCCTGAAGGCGAAGCCGTGTTTGAGGCCTATGTTCAGCAGAACACCCCTTCAGCTTACAGAGTGTTTTTCTTTTACGGGCCGGATAAAAAAAGTATCACGGTAATTGCCGTCATTCCTCATCCGTAATGGAGTCCCTCCCGTAAAAAAAATCCGAAAAATCTTGACCGTATGGAGTGTTTATTGTTAATATGAGGCAATGAAAATGAGCAAACTTAATTCTGTCGGAAAATCGGAGATAAGAAAAGACGCCTTTTCAAAGGTGACTGGCAAGGCGCTTTTTATTGATGACGTAAAATTTCCCGATATGCTTTACGCCGCCACGGTAAGAGCTCCCGCTCCTCACATAAAAATACTCGGCATAGACGACGCCTCCGCGAGAAAACTCTCAGGGGTAAAGGGCATTTACTACGCCAAGGACGTGCCCGGCGAAAACAAAGTGCCGCTGGTTTTTCAGGACTATCCTTTTCTTGCCGATAAGACCGCGAAGTTTCAGGGTCAGGCCGTGGGCATTGTCGCTGCGGAGGATCCCGTAACCGCGCGCCGCGCCGCGGCCATGGTAAAAATAAAATACAAAGAACTTCCCGCGGTTTTTGACCCGCTGGAGGCGATGAAGAAAAAAAGTCCGAAGATATACGGAAAAGACAATGTGTTCAAAAAATTCGTTATTAAAAAAGGCGACATAAAAAAAGCCAAAGCGGATGTTGAGATAGAGGACACCTTTACAGTGAATTATCAGGTGCACGCCTATCTTGAAACACAGGGCGCCATCGCCGTGCCTTGCGACGACGGGGGAATGAATGTTTACGGTTCTATGCAGTGTCCGTTTTATGTGCAGGACGCGGTGGCAAAAGTGCTGGGCCAGCCTTATAATAAGGTGACAATAATTCAGCAGACAACGGGCGGAGCTTTCGGCGGCAAAGAAGATGTGCCGTCCATCGTGTGCGGCCATGCGGCAATGCTCGCGCGCCTGACAGGCCGTCCGGTAAAACTCATATACAGCAGGGAAGAGGATTTTCAGTCAATGTCCAAAAGACATCCCGGCTGGGCAAAAATAAAGTACGGCGCCAAAAAAAACGGGAAAATCGTTTCCTGCAAAGTGAAATATGTCCTTGACGGCGGGGCTTTCGCGACGCTCAGCCCCATAGTCCTGTGGAGGGGCACCGTCCACGCTTCGGGCCCCTACGAGATAGAAAACGTGCTGATTGAAACATACGCCGCGGCGACAAACAAGGTGCCATGCGGGGCTTACCGCGGTTTCGGCCAGCCCCAGATATCTTTTGCCAACGAATCGCTGATAGACATGCTCGCCGAAAAATTAAATATGAATCCCGCCCGATTACGCGAAATTAACGCCATAAAAAAAGGCGGCACCACGGCGACAAACCAGAAAATAACCGAAAGTATAGGTCTGCTGAAAACAATGGCTCTGTCAAAAAAATCAGCAGGGTGGTCAAAAAAATGGAAAAAAGCGTCCTCGCGCAAGGGTGTAAAAAAATACGGAATAGGCATGGCCTCGTCAATTTACGGGGTGGGGCTCGGAGCCGGAGGACAGCATCTGGCCAAAAGCGGCTCCTTTGTGCAGATTGAACCTGACGGAAGCGTTCTCATAGCCGTCGGCAACACCGAAATGGGGCAGGGCGCCCGCACCGTTCTTTCGCAGATTGCCGCCGAAGCCCTCGGCGCGCCCTATGATCTTGTGGATATGATGGCCACTGACACCTCCCGTGTTCCGGATTCGGGCCCGACCGTGGCCTCGCGCACAACCGTTATGAGCGGAACATCCGTTATGAACGCATGTAAGGTCATACGCGGACGTATTGATAAAGTCGTCAGAAAAATGCTTAAAGCAAAAGGTAAAGTTTTGTCCGAAAATGGCTTTTATAAAATAGGAAATAAAAAAATACCTTATGCCGAAGTCATAGCCGCCTGCTGGGCGGAAAGAGTGCATCTGAGCCGCGCCGGATGGTTCAGGGTTGAGGGAACAACTTTCGGCGAGAAAGACGGTCAGGGCAATCCTTACTTTGTTTACACCTGGTCCACAATGATAGCGGAGGTGGAGGTTGACACCGAAACGGGCCATGTAGAGGTGCTTAATTTTATAAGCGCCCACGATATAGGAAAAGCCGTAAATCCTCAGCAGGCGGAAGGCCAGATACAGGGAGGGGGCCTGCAGGGAATAGGATACGCTCTTTCCGAAAATCTCGTGATAGACAAAGGGTGCATGATGAATCCGAATTTCACGGGATACATAATACCCACGATAATGGATTCCCCCGACATAAAGCCCATAATAGTTGAGGAAAAATATCCCAAAGGGCCCTATGGCGCTAAGGGTCTCGGCGAGCCGCCTCTTATCTGCGCGGCTCCGGCAATAGCCAACGCCGTCTATAATGCCACGGGAAAACGAATTAAGGATCTTCCTTTAATACCGGAGAGAGTAAAATGCGCATAAGTTTCAAAATAAACGGTAAAAAAATCACAGTGGATGTTCCGCCAGAGGCGAGGCTTCTGGACGTTATAAGGGAAGACCTCGGTCTCACCGGGACAAAAGAAGGCTGTTCCAAAGGCGAGTGCGGCGCATGTTCTGTTATTGTTGACGGCGAACTTGTGGATTCCTGTATTTTTCCCGTGTCTCAGGCGGAAGGATGCGACATAATCACAATCGAGGGCATGAGCTCAGGCGATAAACTTCATCCCATACAGAAAGCTTTTATAGAGGAAGGCGCTGTTCAGTGCGGTTTCTGCACGCCGGGAATGGTGCTGGCGGCGAAAGTGCTGATTGATAAAAAAAGCAATCCTTCCGATGAAGATATAAAAGAGGCCCTGTCGGGAAATCTCTGCCGCTGTACGGGCTACACGAAAATAAAAAACGCCGTAAAAAAGGCGGCGCAAAGAAGATGATAAAATTTATAAAGATTAAAACCCCGGAGGAAGCCGGAAAATTGAAGGAAAAATGCGTTTTTCTCGCCGGTGGAACAGACATATATGTGGCGCTTAACGACGGGATGCTGAGCGAAGCGAAGTCCGCCTGTGGAGGACTGGATAACGCAATTCTGTGCGACATATCATCACTCAAAGGTTTTGATAAAATTACCGTAAAAGGCAAAAACATAAGTTTAGGGGCTCTGACAACTTTTGCATCTATAGCAAAATCGCCTCTCATAAAAAAATACGCTAATTGTCTCGCCGAAGCTGCCGCATCCGTCGGTTCTCCGCAGATAAGAAACCGCGCGACAATAGGCGGCAATGCCGCCAACGGCTCGCCGTCGGGAGACGCCATTCCCGCGTTATACGCGCTTAGGGCAACGATAAAGACGAATCTGCGAACTGTCGCCGCTGATAAATTTTTCACGGGCCCGAAAAAAACCGTTCTTAAAAAAAACGAGCTCATAACCGAAATACTGATACCCGAAAAAAATAATATATCTTTTTTTGAAAAAATAGGCCCGCGAAAAGCTCTCGCGATTTCAAAGGTGTCAGCGGCAGTATCTCTCGTCATATCAGGCGGAGTTATCAGAGAAACGGGAATTGCTTTCGGGGCAGTGGGGCCGACCGTGATAAGAGCATCTGAAACCGAAAAATATTTGAAAGGCAAAAAGCTCGGCGAAGCTGTTATATCCCGCGCGGCGGAAATTGCCGGCGGCGAAATATGCCCCATAGATGATTTTCGCAGCACAGCAAAGTACCGCCGCGAAACGGCGGTTGTTATAATATCCCGCATACTGAAAAAAGCGCTTTGAATCCGTCTGCAGAGGATATTATTGTGAGCGGCGGCTGGTGTTCGCCGGGAATACTGGTTTGTAAAAGGGAGGGAAAGTGAGGACAGACGGAATTTTCTGGCTCGGGCAGTCGGCCTTCAGAATAGAATCAGGCGGAAAAATACTTTACATAGATCCCTACAATATAGCGGACACCGATAAAAAAGCCGATTTAATACTGATAACGCACGCCCATTTTGATCACTGCTCACCGGCTGACGTAAAAAAAATAATCAAAAAAAACACGATTATCGCAGTGGCCGAAAGTTGCGGGGGCAAATTCGAAAGCGCTATAAAAACGGTGAGGCCCGGCGACAGATTCGACGAGGCAGGTTTTTCGGTTGAAGCCGTGAGGGCATATAACACGAATAAAAACTTTCATCCCAAAAGCAACGGCTGGCTGGGGTTTGTTATAAATCTGCCCGACGGAAGAAAGCTTTATCATGCCGGCGACACCGACAACATTCCCGAAATGAAAGATATTAAAAATATTGACATCGCTATTCTGCCCGTGGGAGGAACTTACACAATGAACGCGGAGGAAGCCGCACAGGCGGCGCTTGTGCTATCGCCCAAAATAGCCATGCCCATGCATTACGGCTCGGTTGTGGGTTCTTTCGCCGATGCTGAAAAATTCGCGGAACTTCTCAAAGACAAAATCAAGACAGTTATAATGAAACCGTAAAAAGGGCAACTAAATGACGACAAAAAAGACGGGGGTCACAGGCATAATACTTGCGGCGGGTTTTTCATCAAGAATGAAAAAAAACGCCGCGCCTAAGCTGAAAGTGCGTCGTGGCGTGACGGCGGACGCGAGCTCCGCTCATAGTAATAGGAACCGTCCCCATTACTGTAAAGCTCTGCTGACATTGAGGGACGGCGTCACCTTTTTAGAAGAAATTTGCCGTAAAATGGCGCCGCTGACGGAAGAGCTTATTGTCGTTCTCGGCTCTGATAAAGACGATATCCTTAAATACACAAATCTCACCGAAGCGCGAACCGCATACGTGAGCGTCCCTGACGCGGCACCTCCGGCGCGACCTCGAGAATCCGCGGGAAATGTCGAAATCGTTTATAACGAAAATTATAAAAAAGGAATGTTCTCATCGCTAAAAAAGGGACTTTCCAGAGTGCCGCACGGAAATGCTTTTATGATAAATCCCGTGGATTGCCCCGTGGTTAAAAAGGAAACTTACAAAGACCTTCTTGCGAAATGGAGAAAGAAACCTGAAAAAATACACATTCCTTCTTTTGACGGCAGAAGGGGACATCCCGCAATTTATCCCGCGCGCCTCGTCGAAGAAATACTGAAAAGCCCTGACAATCTTCCGGGCGGCCTCAAGTTTTTTCTTGAAAGGGAAAAAGAAATTATTTCATACGTTGACACAAAGGATAAAGGTGTTATAATGGATGTGGACACGCCCGCGGATTATGAAAAAATGGCGGGCGGCTTGAAGAGAGAAGCTGGGGAATAATGATTGACATAGATAAAATGAAGGCTATCGGCGAAAAGGGCATTCCCGCCGTTATAGCCACGGTCACAAAAAGCTCGGGTTCCGTTCCGCGGTCGCCGGGAGCTTCCATGGTGATTTTCTCCGACGGTTCTTCTTCGGGGACGGTGGGCGGCGGAGCGCTGGAGAAAATGGTCATCGCCGAGGCCGCGAATGTTCTTAAAAAAGGCGCTTCGTGCAGCGTCTCATTTAATTTGGGCGAGTCAAAAAAGCTGAAAGCGCGCCGCGGCGTGAAAAATCATATCAACACGGGAATGATCTGCGGCGGCAGAACGGAAGTTTTTCTCGATGTTTACAAACCGCCGGTTAAACTCTTCATCTGCGGAGCCGGGCACATAGGAAAAGTGATGGCGCATCTGGCAAAAATACTGAAATGGAAATGCGAAATTGTTGACAACAGAAAAGATTATCTTAAAAAAACAGCTTTAAAAAACGCTTCGTTTGTTTCTTCTTATAAAAAAGCTTTTGACAAGAAAAAAATCGGCTCCGACACCGCCGTGATTATCGTCACGCACGGTCATGCAGGGGACGCGGATTGTCTTGAAGAGGCTCTGAAAACAAAAGCTTTTTATATAGGCATGATAGGCAGCCGTACGAAGGTACCGGCGGCTTTTGAAAAAACGCGCAAAGCCGGCGTGCCGGTTGACGACAGGGTGTACGCGCCCGTGGGCATTGAACTCGGCGGCGAGAGCCCCGAAGAAATAGCTTTGTGCATAACGGCAGAAATAATGAAGGTGCGAAACAGAACTTTGGGCGGTCATCTCAGAATACCGCCGCTGAAATGTTGCATCCGCCGAGGCGGAGTCCGCCGTGGCGGAGGGAGGAAATCAAAATGAGGGTTTATCTTTTGGCTGAAAGATTGAATGTAAGAGTTGCGGAAATTCTTGAAGTGGTGAAAAAACTCGGTATGAGAAAAAAATACGCCATATCCGGTTTAACCGCTGCCCATGTGAAAAAAATTAAAGAGGCACTGAAGAAAAAAAGAAAAAAAGCCACTGGAAAAAAGATTCTTTCAAAGCTGAACAACAACGGCAAAGCGGCGAACCGCCACGGTGGACATTCTGCTTCCTTTGTCAAAAAGAAAAAAGCGAAAGCCGTGAAAAAAAAGGTTTTCATAGATACGGGTCCTGCCATCCCCGCGAAATACAATGATGAAACTCTCGTTATAATGCCGCGAGACCCGTCATGCATATTCGCCTACTGGGAAATCAGCCGCAAAATATTCGGGCCTCTTGTTTTGAGGGTTTACGAGTTGGCGAAATCCAGCGACAAATATTATTTTGATACCGACGTGAACGGCCTCATAAACAACTGGTATGTGAAAGTGCCGCACCCCGGAAGAAAATACAGATCCGAAATAGGTTATATGAACAACGGAACTTTCATGCGCGTTCTGTCTTCAAATGTTGTGGACATTCCAAATTCTTCCATTTCGGATGAGGCGGATGAAAACTGGATGATAGTGAAAGAAGATTTGAGAGAAATTATCAAAGACAGCGGTCTTGACAGTCAATCAAGGAGCAGCTTGAGACAGGCGCAGGTAAACGCGAGAATACTCTTTGAGATACTTAAAAAAGGCGCTATCGGCGGAAGTTCCTCGTCATTAGTAAAGAAAAAATAAATGCATAGGGGTTATCTCTGCATTGTCCTTCACGCGCATCTGCCTTTCGTGCGGCATCCCGAATGCCCCGATTTCCTCGAAGAAGACTGGTTTTATGAAGCCGTAACCGAAACTTACATACCTCTGCTTCTGATGATGAACCGGCTTGAAAAAGGAAGCGTTGATTTCCGCCTCACAATGTCGGTGACGCCGCCTCTGGCGAATATGCTCTCCGACGTTTTTTTGATGGAAAGATATTCAAAATATCTCGAAAATCTGGAGACGCTCACGGAAAAGGAAGTGAAACGTTCCTGTAAGGTGCCCGGCATTAAACCTGCCGTTGAGATGTACAGAAAACACTTCCGTGACTGCAGAAAAATTTTAAACAAATATGGCGGAAATCTGATAAAAGCTTTCAAATATTTTCAGGACGCGGGCTTTGTTGAAATAATAACCTGCACGGCAACGCACGGTTTTCTGCCTCTAATGCCGGAAAAGCAAGACCGTCGGGCGCAGGTGAGGGCGGCTGTGGCCGATTACCGTGAAAAATTCGGCAGAGCTCCCCGGGGAATATGGCTTGCCGAGTGCGGCTATACTTCGGGCATTGACGAGCTGCTCGCGGAAAACGGCATCAGATATTTTTTTACCGATACCCACGGAATTCTTTACGGCCGTCCGAGGCCGAAATACGCCGTTTATGCGCCTATTTACTGCCCGTCGGGGCTTGCGGTTTTCGCCAGAGACGTGGAGTCCTCAATGCAGGTGTGGAGCTCCGAATGCGGCTATCCGGGAGACCACAGGTACAGAGAGTTTTACCGGGACATAGGACATGATCTCCCTGAAGACTATATAAAACCCCATCTGCATCGCGACGGCGTCAGAAGAAATATAGGCATCAAACATCACCGCATAACGGGGAAGATTGCTCTGAACAAAAAAGATTTTTATAACCCCGCCGCCGCCAATAAGGCCGCCGACGAGCACGCGGGGCATTTTCTTTTCTGCCGGACGGCGCAGTGCGAACATCTGAAGTCGGCTCTCGGAAAAACCCCTGTTATTGTTTCGCCTTACGACGCCGAACTTTACGGCCACTGGTGGTTTGAGGGGCCCGAATTCATATACCGTCTTTTTAAAAGACTTTCCGAACAATCCATAATCAAACCCGTCACGCCTTCGGAATATCTGAAAAAGCATCCCGGTCTTCAGATTCTTAAGCCCTCGCCGTCAAGCTGGGGCGACAAGGGCTACAATGAAGTCTGGCTGAACGCTTCAAATGACTGGATATACAGGCACCTTCACCATGCCGCGAGGAAGATGATCTCTCAGGCGGAAAAAAATAAAAACGCTGACGGTATCAGATGCCGTCTGCTGAATCAGATGGCGAGGGAGCTCCTGCTGGCCGAATCCAGCGACTGGGCTTTTATAATGACAACGGGAACGATGGTGCCTTACGCGCACAAAAGAACAAAAGTGCATCTGAGAAATTTTATTAAGTTGGAAAAAATGCTTGAAAAAAATAAAATAGACGAAAATTTTCTGAAAACATGCGCAGAGAGAAATAATATTTTTCCTCATATTGATTTCAGGATTTATATCTGAAGGAGAAACAAATGGCGGAAAGATATGTGATAGTGCACGGACATTTTTATCAGCCCCCGCGGGCGAATCCGTGGCTCGGCAATGTTTTGAGACAGGACTCGGCCGACCCTTATCACGACTGGAACGAAAGAATATTCAACGAATGCTATCTCCCCAATTCCGGAGCCCGCATACACAACGATAACGGCTACACCATTGATATGGTGAACAATTTTGAGCTCATCTCTTTTAATTTCGGTCCCACTCTCGCGGGCTGGTTCAGATACAGGCACCCCGACACATGGAATCTTGTGAAAAAAGGCGACGCTCGCTCGCGCAAACGTCTCGGGGCCGGCAACGCCATCGCCTGCGCTTTCAGCCACAGCATTCTTCCGCTGAGTCCTGATTTTATAAGAAAAACAGATATTCTCTGGGGACTAAAATCTTTTGAGAAAGATTTCGGCCGTCCTGCCGAAGCCATATGGCTCCCGGAAACAGCTGTAAACAGCATTGTGATTGACGATCTGATAGGCCTTGGCATGAAATATGTTCTTCTCGTGCCGACACAGATAGAATCCGCGCATCCCTCGAACATAAAACACAGAATAGATGTTTCCCGTGGAAATATAGACACGAGATATCCCTACAGAATAACAAGCGAAAAAGGAAGCATAAATGTGTTTGTGGCTCATCATGAAATATCTCACGCTGTTTCCTTTGAGCGCCTTTTGTCTGACAGCCGCTCCGCGGCGGACAAAATAGAGGGCGCTTTTTCCGAAAAAACCCATCACGACCAGATTATTACCGTTCTTTGCGACGGCGAAACTTTCGGTCATCATCAGCCTTTCGCCGAGCGCGGTCTTGCGCATCTGCTGAAATATGAGTTGCCCTCAAGAGGAATAAAAGTCGTCAATCCCGCTTATCTGTGTGAAAACATGACGCTTTCATGGGAAATAAAAATCAAGGACGGCAGGGTAAACGAAGGCACATCATGGTCATGCGCGCACGGCCTCGGCAGATGGAAAGAGGACTGCGGCTGCGGCAAAGAAAACGCCCAGACGCAGGAATGGCGGGGATCGATGAGAGAAGCTTTTAATTTCGTGTCTTCCGAAACTTGCTCGTATTTCAGAGAAGAGATTAAAAAATACACCGATAATCCTGACGGCGCGCTGAAGAATTATCCCGCCGTTCTTCATAATTTTTCGGCAACGGATGTTTTTATATCGCGATTTTTCGGTGAAGAAACCTCTTTTGAGGTGAAGAGAAAAATTCTCCTCCTTTTTGAGATGCTGAAACAGACACTTTTTTCTTTCACATCCTGCGGCTGGTTCTGGTCGGAAATAAGCGGTATTGAACCCGTGCAGAACATGGCCTATGCCGACAGGGCGATTGAACTTTATAAAAAGCTGTCGGGCAAAGACATAAAAGGGGATTTTCTCAAAATTCTGGAGAAAGCGCCGTCGAATATAAAAAATCTTTCAAACGGAAAAACGGTTTTTAAAAAATATGTCATTCCGCAGGAAGAAAGCCGCCACAAATTCGCGGCGGGTCTTATAATCCAGATGCTTTCTTCTAAAAAGCGCAAAGCCGTCTCAAAGAAAGGGCGGTATTACCATGTTTTTATAGATCCCGCGGCGAAAAAGCTTGAATACTACAAAAGAAATACGGAAGAAACGCTGTCTTACAAATACGATATAAAAAATACGGATATTCCCTTTACCATTAAACTTTCGCTCGACGGCAAAGAAAAACGTTATTCTCTTGATAACATATTCGGGGAATCAAGGCACAGGATAATGGAGAGATTCTGGATGAACAAAATAATAGAGCTGAAAGACACATACAATCTGCTTCTGGATCATTTTCTGGAGTTTGAGGGGGTTTTTCATTTTTTCAAAAAACCAGTCAAGGAGATAGAGTCGCTGATAGCAAAAGTTTTGATGTTCCAGCTTATGGAAATAGAACAGCTTCATAATATGAAACGCATTCAGGTCGTCAGAGGTCTCGTTGAGCTGATAAAGGAACACCGTCTGGAAATTGACGGTTTTTATACGGCGCAATGTCTGCGCAGGGCGATAGACAAAGAACTGAACAGATTTACATTGGGGGATTTCGCCAATCTTGAGTTTTTGACGGTTCTTTTCGACATATACTTTATGCTGAAAAACAGGATGAAAGAAAACATATACCACAATGTCATTTTCAAATTCATAAAAGAAAATGAAAAAAAGCTTGCTTCGACGCCTCAGGAGACAAAACAGCACATTCTTGCAATCTGCATGCGCTTTAACATAGACCCCGATATCATAAAATAGTCAAGGGCGGGGACACGCGTCGCCCACGATAAGATCTCATGCCACACCATTTTAAATGACATTATTTGACAAAAAGCTGTAAAAGCTGTAAAATGGTGTTAGGTATTAACGTAAGTTGAGAAGCAGGAGGCGCTATGATCAAAAAACGTGAAAAAACCTATACAACTTTCGGCATTAGCAGAATATGCGATGTTTATCCGACGACAGTGGCGAACTGGATAGATAAAGGCATTCTTAAAGCCTTTGCCACGCCCGGCGGACACAGACGTGTGAGAGAAGAAGATTTAAAAAAATTTTTAAAAATCCACAAAATTCCCGTCCCCGAAGAGCTTTCGTCGCCGGCAAAAAAAAGAATTCTGGTCGTTGATGATGATCCTGCCGTTAGAAAGGCAATAGAGGGCGTCATTAAAACACAAAAGAAAAAATACGAAGTTTTCACGGCCTCCGACGGTTTTGAAGCGGGGCTGGCGGTTGAGATAAAAAAACCCCATCTCGTAATTCTTGACCTTCTTCTTCCCGGCATTGACGGTTTCGGCGTCTGCCGAATAATAAAAAAATACAACAAACAAATGAAAATTCTCGCCGTGACGGGCTACGATACGCCGGAAACAAAAAAAGAGATACTGGAAGCCGGAGCCGACGATTATATGGGCAAACCTTTTGGCAGAAAGGAGCTTCTTGAGAAAGTGAGAGAAATTTTCAATGAGAAATCCTGAAATTATTAAACGGGCAAAAATTTTGCAAACCGGAGCTTACGGCTTTATCAGCCGCCTCAGGGGAAACAATATGGTTTATTGCGCAAGCATTGATCTTGCCGCAATCATGTTTTGCTTTAACTGTTACGCGCGCTATGTCGTAAACACGGACATTCTTTTTTCGCATCTGTATTATATCCCCATAGTGACCGGCTGTTTAAGCGCGGGATTAAAATTTCTGCCGTGGAGCGTTCTGCTGGCGGCGTCTCTGCCTTTAAGCAGAGTGTTTGCTAATATAAGCGGCGCTCCCCTCTACGATGCGGGGAGGGCATCTGTTATGATATTGGTCGCCGTTATCACCGCTTTACTGAGTGAGAAGGCAAAGCGCGAGGAATTAAAAACGGCTGAGGAGAAAAAAAGATTTAAAAATACGGTGGACTTTATTCCCATAGCTCTCTGCGAGTTCGGCCTTGACGGAAAACTGTTTTACGGCAATAAGCTTTTTGCGGAATTTTTCTGTCAGCCGGGAAACAACTGCGCTGACCGCGGCGTTTTTGATTTTTTTGATCCTTCCGATATTTTGAAATTCAAAAACCTCATAGGAGTTCTCGTCAGGGAAAAAAACATAAAAACCGGAGATTTCCTTATGCTCCGCGGAAACGGAAAAACAGTGAATGTCTCGATTTCTTCGGCGCTTATTGTCGACAGCGCCCAAACCGTCCGCGGCATACGCAGCGTAATTGCCGATAAAACGGAACGCCTTGAGTGCGAACGCAGGATAAAGGAAAGAGATTCGTTCTGGCAAAGTTTGTTTGACAGGTCGCCGCTTGGAATGGTTCTGATTGATGAACAAACGCACAATATAATAAAAGCTAACTCTGCAGCTTTAAAAATGTTCGGCAAGCCTTTGGGACTGGTGAAGGGGCAAGTTTGCAGCAAATACATATGTCCGCCGGGAAACGAGCAATGCCCCATAAGCGATTTAGGCCAGGAAGTGAATTCCTGCGAGTGCGTTTTGATTTCCGCGTCGGGAGCCAAGATACCGATTATAAAAACGACTGTTTCTATGGTGTTTGAAGGTAAAAAATATCTGGTTGAAACTTTTACGGATATCAGAAAACGGATCCGGCGGAAAATGAAATGAAAAGAATCAGTTTTAAAAATCTGAGTATCAGCGGAAAAATATTTTTTGTTCACTTTATTTTTATTGTTCCCGTATTTCTGGCCTTAGGCAGCTGGCAGATAAGGGTAATGAAAAAAAAATTGATGGAGACAACCACTGAAAGATTTTTAAAAGATGCCCGCGTCGCTACGGATTTTATGAATTACACTATGTACAATACTGCAATCAACGTGCAGTCTTTTGCCGAAAGCCCCATATTTAAAAATAATTTTTCTCCCTCGGAAATAACTGAGAGAATGCAAAAATGGAAAAACCAATACGGCTATGATTCAATATCGTATTTTGACTCACGCAGAATACGCATTGCCGACACCGGTAATATCGGTCTTGGTAAAAAACATCCGTTAGAAGGTTTCTGGTATGATGTTCTTGCGGGAAATTTAAGCGCCGGAAGTGATTTCCGAATCGGTCCGGTCAGAAAAATTCCAACGCTGTTTTTCGCTTCTCCAATCAAATCGGCTGACAGAGTAACAGGCGCTGTTGTCGCCCGCTGCGATTTCAGCAAGTTTGAGCACATCGTTAAATCAATAAAGGATGATAGAATCCATGTCAACCTCATAGACAGAAAAGGCAGAATAATTTATTCCACATATTTTCAGCGGGAAAAAGTCCATATGACCGGTGAAGTGACGAAACTTCCGTCTGTGAAAGAGGCTTTAAAAGGCGGAGAAGGCTCTGTTTTGGAATATCATCAGCATGATAAAAAGAAATATCTCAGCGTCTATGTGCAGGAAAGCGGTTTCAGGAATTTCGCCGGCAACGGCTGGAAGATGATTCTGTCTATTGAAAAAGCCGAATTGTATAAGCCTTTGCGAAAAACCGCGGGCAAAATGCTGATTGTCTTTTTTGCGGGGTTAACACTGCTTATTATGGCGGAATATTATGTTTCCCGTTTGATTACAAAGCCTGTTAAAAAACTGATGGAGACAATGGGACGTATCACGGACGGTAATTTGAAAGAAAGGGCGGAAACCGGCTCAGGGGATGAAATCGGTTTTTTAGCTTCCTCTTTTAATAAAATGGCCGATAAATTGCATGATATAATTATATCAAAAGAACAGCTGTCCAGCGAACTGAAAAAAGCAAATGAACATCTGGCGGCCGAAAGCCAGCAGCTTGAAGTTATGAATGAAGAATTGAAAGCGAGTGAAGAAGAGCTGCTGGTGACAAACGAGGATATAAAAGCGAAACAGGAAAATATGGAAGTTCTTTACGGCAAACTGAAGGCGGTGAATACCGAACTGGAACGTTTCAATAAACTGGCTGTTGACAGGGAACTGAAGATGGCGGAACTGAAAAAAAAGATAAAAGGGCTGGAAACAAAACTGAAAAAAACACCGAAACAGGCGGGGGGGCAGAAATGACGCGGGATGAAAGCGGCCTTGCGGAACTTCTTGAAAAAATCCGGATGGACCGCAATTTTGATTTCAGCGAATATAAAGTGAACAGCATAAGAAGGCTGCTTCACAAAAGGATGAGCGCCGTCAAAGTTGAAAAATACGCTGATTACGGAAAAGTTCTGGATAATGAACAAGGCGAATACAAAAAGCTCTTCAGCACAATTTTCATAAATGTGAGCGAATTTTTCCGCGACCGCGAGGTTTTTGCAAAGCTGGAAAAACAAATTCTCCCCTATGTGATAGAAAAACACAAAGCCGACAGATTTATTAAACTATGGAGCGCCGGCTGCGCCGCGGGCGAGGAAACATATTCGCTGGCGATTCTCGCGTCGGAAATGCTTGCTAAACAAAACCCGTCCTACACGGTGCGGATATACGGCACGGATATTGACAGAGACGCCGTAAATTCCGCGCGGCGGGGCTTGTATTCTTTTTCTAAAGCGGCAAGCTGTCCGGAAAAATATCGTAAAAAATATTTTCTGAAAAACGGCGGCTGTTTCACGGTGAAAAACAGTCTGCGCGAACTCATCAGGTTTGGTTTTCATGACCTGTCCGCACATCCGCCGATAATCAAACTGGATATTCTGTTATGCCGTAATGTTTGTATTTATTTTGATAAATCTTTACAGGAGAAAGTTTTTAAAAAATTTTATTACTCTCTCAATCCGGGCGGTTTTCTGATTCTCGGTAAAACGGAAAGGCCTTACAGGGACACCGCTGTTTTTTTTGAAAAAATTGATTTAAAAAACGGAATATATCAAAAGAAAAAATGACAGAAAAAATGGATAAATTCACAAAACTGCCGCTGGAAAATAAGTATAAACTTGAAAAAAAGATAGAAGAAAGAACGGCTGAGTTAAACATGGAGATAAACAAAAGGCGAAAACAGCAGGAAGCTATGCTGAATATCATGGAAGATCTGGACGCATCAAATAAGATTTTAAAAAAGGAAGTGTCCGAACGCCGTAGAGCAGAGGCAAAAATAAAACACCGGCTGAAATTTGAAAGGTTAATCGCCGTGTCATCCGCGCGTTTAGCCGTGTCCGGCGATGTGAAGCAGGCCGTTTATAAAGCTCTGAGGGATATGGGAAATTTTATCGGCGCCGACAGGGCTTACATTTTTACTTTAGAAAAAAACGACAGAAAACTTCGCAAATTCAGCAGCTGGCTCACTGATGACAACAGGGTGGAAACAGGAAATCTGACGGATTTGCCCGCATCCGTATTCGGAGATTGGCTGAAAAAAATAAGAGAAGGCCGCATCATTAAAATAAAAAAGCTTACGCGGACCTCATCCGCGGGAGGGATAGGCGGAAAAATACTGAAATCACAGAATATCAAATCCATTCTCCTTTTTCCGCTGGATATAAGAGAAAAAACGACAGCCTTGCTCGGTTTTGACAACGTAATTGAAGAAGCTTCATGGCATACGGATGACATTCCTCTTTTGCGAATATTTTCCAACATTTTATCAAAGGCCATGGAGCAGAATGAGCTGAAAGAGGAAAGGGAAAAATATGAATTTATTATAAACACTTCGCTGGAAATGCAGACGCTCATTAACAGGAAGTACATCTACGAAGCGGCGAATACGGCTTTCTGCAATGCTATGAAGCGCGAACGCCGGGATGTATTGGGAAAGAGCGTCTCCGACATATGGGGCAAGGATATTTTTGACGAGGTTATTAAAAACCATTTGGACAGATGTTTTGAGGGTGAAATCGTAAATTATCAGGACTCTTTTGTTTTACCCGGGAAAGCGTCCCTGTTTTACGACATTAATATGTATCCTTATGCCGACAGCACGGGCGATGTAAACCGAGCTGTCGTAATTACGCATGATATCAGCGACTTGAAAAAAATGGAACAGCATCTGATGCGGCAATCCAGACTTGCGAGTATAGGGAAACTCGCCGCCGGCGTCGCACACGAACTGAATAATCCGCTGACAGCGGTAATTACTTTTCTGGATCTTACAGCCGCGTCCGCGCGGGACAGGCTCAAAAAAGAAGAAGCCGAAAACCTTTCCAAGGCAAAATCTTCGGCTTTGCGTATGAAAAAAATCATTCGGGATTTGCTGGCTTTCAGCCGCTTTAAACACGAAGAAAAAAAATCTGACAACATTAATGAAATAATCAAATCCGCCGTAAAACTCGGCAATCCGGGAATGGAGAGTATCACATTAAAAGAAGAACTCAAAAAAGTGCCGGATTTTCCTATAAACAGGGAGCACATGGTATCTCTTTTTCTGAATTTATTATCCAACAGCATTGACGCAATGGAAAAAAGCCGGAAGAAAAATATAATTATCAGCAGTGAGTTCCTGTCTGAAAGCGGTCTGATCCGTATATGTTTCGCGGACAGCGGCCAAGGAATAAAACCCGATATCGCCGATAAAATTTTTGATCCGTTTTTTACACTTAAAGAAACAGGCAAAGGGACCGGCCTCGGCTTGTCTATCGTTCACGGAATTGTGAAAGAGCATGGAGGAAAAGTGGAAGTCAACACCTCTGTCATGGAAGGCACGGAGTTTGTCCTGACTTTTCCGGTGAAAAGCATAAACGAAATTTACGCGCGGTAGGAACTTGTATCAGAAGAGAGGTGCAAATATGGCAAAGATATTGGTGGTTGATGATGAAATCCTGATTTTAGACGCCTGCAGGCAGATATTGGAAAAAGAGAATTATGAAACGGACGTTTCACTGACCATTTCGCGGGCAAAAGAAAAACTCCGGGAAGATAAATACGATCTTGTAATCACGGATCTGCGTCTGCCGGGTGAAAACGGCTTTGATCTATTAAAAGAGATTAAGGCGAATTATCCCGATACGGGAGTGGTGGTAATGACAGGATATGCGGAAATAAAAAATGCCGTTGAATGCATACGGGCAGGAGCCGATGATTATCTTCCCAAGCCTTTTGAAATGAAAGAACTTTTGAACATAATAAAAAAGTTTTTTGAAACAAGAAATCTTAAAGCGGAAGTCGCGCGGCTCAGGAATCTGGGTGCAATGAAATCTAAATCTCTTTCCAATGTGACGCATGAACTGAGAAGTCCTTTGACAGCTATCAAAGCTGCGGCGGACCTGTACGAAAAAATAAAAAAACAAAGCGCACGCCGAAAGCTTGTGAAAATCGTCAAAAACAACACAGCCAGAATGCTTGTTCTTGTCAAAGACCTTCTGGACGTGACAGAGATTGAAAAAGATGAAATAAAATTAGCAAAAACCGAAACGGATATACACCGGGGCCTGTTCAATGCCGTAGCCGCCGTCAAAAACAAGGCGGAAGAAAAAAACATAGCTATTAAATACAAAAAAGGCCCCCCTGTTTTCATCTTTTACGACGAAGTCAGAATGGAACAGGTTTTTATCAATCTGCTGGATAACGCCGTAAAGTTTTCGCCGGAGGGAAGCTCCATTAAAATCAGTGTCGCCGGTCTTCCGGGAGGTGGATGCAAAATTGTTTTTTCCGACAGCGGACCGGGAATTTCAGGGAAAGAACAATTAAGGGTGTTTGACAGATTTTATCAGACCGGAACAACCCTTGCCCACAAAACAAAAGGTTTCGGTCTGGGGCTTTCCATAGTCAAGAAGCTTGTGGAAATGCACGGTGGAAGCGTAAAAGTGAACCCGCGAAAAAAAGAAAAAGGCTCGAAATTCACGGTAATTCTGCCGCAGATAGCGAAAAGCGCGGTGAGCATACAGAGGCACAACCATAAAACGAAAAAATGAAAAAAAACAATAAACTAAGAAAAACAGAGGCATCCGCGTTATACCGGACGTCCGCGCTGACGGCAAGCATTTGTCTTGTTTTGGCGTCGTTTCTTCCCGCCAAAGCATCGGCGTCAAAAACCATTCAGGAAAAAGACACGAGCGCTTTTTTACAAGGTGACTATGACGACGCTCTTCTTTACAACGGAAGGGTTTATTGCGAAAATCGCTGGAGCGCTCTTGACGGCAATATAGGCCCTCTGGCAAACTGCCGGGCGGCTTACGGCGACAGAGTCATACTTTTCGGAGGGAGATCATCCACTTCAGCCATGGTCCTGCACAACAAGACTTACGCTTTTAATCCGGCCTCAGATTCATGGGATGAGCTAAGTGTTTCAACCGCGCCGGAGGCCCGTATTATGTTCGGTATGGCTGGCGACGGGAACGGGAAGATAGTTTTTTTCGGCGGTTATGACGGGCAAAACACTTTTGATGACACATGGCTATTTTCAGGAAACGACTGGTCGCGCGTGGAATGCTCCACCCATCCATCTATGCGCATGGGAACAGCCATGGCACATCTTTCAACGAACAGCATTATTTTCTTCGGAGGGAAGAAAGGCGCCGGTTTTTATTCAGACACATGGATCTTTAACACTGCCTCTTCATCATGGACTCTTATAAATCCCGCACTTTCTCCTCCTGCCCGGGCAAATCACGCCTTGGCTTACTGTGGAGAAGGCAAAGTTTTGCTTTACGGCGGCGAAAGCGGCAGCTACCTTAAGGACTGCTGGATTTATGATCAGAGCTCAGGAGCATG
>SWCC01009693.1_pt1 | contig 20819 bp, 15 predicted proteins | sample 4692971 | NCBI WGS metagenome assembly SWCC01 (sample SAMN10267277, study PRJNA491770) | bioreactor metagenome | isolation source: DHS bioreactor inoculated with subseafloor sediment | place: Japan: off Shimokita Peninsula | collected 2006-08 | reverse complement strand
CGAGCGTTGGGGTAAGGGTTATACGGAGCAGTTCCAGCGCATCGCCGGCGACCAGCCCGATCCGCTGACCGCGGTGCGTGCACATGTGGAGGCGACTCGTATTTCGGATACCGCATCCCACGCCAAGGCGGCAAGTCTGATGGCCGCTCTGCTGCAAACGCCCGAGCATCTGCTATCGACCCAGGCCTGGTATCAGGAGCGTCTCGCCGGACTCGACACTTCAACCGAGGAAGGGCGTCGCGCTCGGCTGGCGTTCTTCGCTACCGAGGGAATTTTCACCCTGCGCTTTTTTCGCTTGATGGACATCGATGAAGGGGAATGGGCGGATGTCATGAGCGACATCGCGGCGTTGGTTCGCCTGGACAGCTGACAGGCTGGTCGGCAGCTGGCGCTCCGACAACACGGAAGGAAGCGCGTGGCGCTTTGGGGGCGGGTATCGGGGCAAGTTGGCACTGCCCAGCAAGTGGGCTGCCTGCGATGTGAGAGATTGGATGCCGGAATCGGCACATGACCGGGGCGCAGCCGCACGGGCTGCGCCCCTTCTTCGTTACAGAGTGACTGAGATACCCGCCTGCAGCGTACGAGGTTCGCCTGGGTAGGCCCAGATGTTGCCCCAGGCGCGCTCTTCGTACTCTTCGTCGAAGACGTTATTCAGGTTCAGATTCAGGCGAACCCGTTCGGTCAGCGGGTAGTAGGCGAGCAGGTCGACGGTGGTGTAGGCGTCCATGTCGAAGGCGGTGTTCGAGGCGCTGCCCTTGCGGTCGCCGACGTATTTGATGCCCATCCCGACGCCGAGCCCGGCCAGCGGGCCTTCGGCGAATTCATAGGTGTCCAGCAGGTTGAAGCTGTGGCGCGGCACGTTGGCCAGGCGCGTGCCCACCGGCATCGATGCGCTCGAGCTTTCGGTGACTTCGGCATCGACGTAGGCGTAGCCGCCGATCACGCGCCATTGCGGGGTGATGTTGCCGGCCACGCTGATGTCGAAACCGCGGCTGCGCGCTTCGCCGGCGGCGACCTGGTAATTGCTGTCGAGTGGGTCGCTGGTCAGCACGTTTTCCTTGGTGATGTGGAACAGCGCCGCGGTGACGCTTAAATCATGTTCCGGCAGGTCGTACTTGATACCGACTTCGTGGGCGATGCCTTTTTCCGGATCGAACGCCTGGCTGCTGCGGTCGGCGCCGCGGTTGGGCTTGAACGAGCGTGAGGTGTTGGCGTAGACGGCCAGCGCTTCAGTCAGGTCGTAGATCAGCCCGAAACGAGGGGATACGGCGTTGTGAGCCTGATCCCAGCTGCCCGCAGGGGTGAGCTTGTTATCGTAACGCTGCTCGAAGCGCTCAAGGCGGGCGCCGACCTGGGCCTTCAGGCGCTCGGTGAGGGCGATCTGGTCCTGCAGGAAGAACGCATAGGACTTCAGGTTTTCGTCATCGTAGGTGGTGGTGCGGGTCAGTGCCGGCAGCGGTTGGCCGTAGACCGGATCGTAAAGATCGATGGGGAAGTCGGTGGTCGAGCCGCCGGAGCGACGGATCAGCGAATCGTAGTTGTATTCATCGAACTCCACGCCGAGCAGCAGCGTGTGCGCCAATCCCGCGGCGTCGAAGTGACCTTCCAGGTTGGCCTGCACTGCCAGGTCATTCCAGTTCAGCCAGCGCTCGCTGTAGTTACGGCCTACGGTGCGGCCATCGGCGGAGACAGCGGTGGTGGGGAGGCCATTGTTCTCCACTGCACCGCCGTCCAGGCTGCCGTCCAGGTACTGGATACCGCCGCGCAGCATCCATTGACTGTCCAGCTGGTGTTCCAGGCGCAGTTGCGTGGTGGCGTTCTGGTTGGTCAGCTTGCCGGCGCTTTCCTCACCAAGGAAGCGATCGCGCGGCAGGTCGCCGGCCTGGTTGGGGTAGCGGGTCAGGCCACGGTCCAGGGGATGGCGATTGTGCAGGTAATCGCCTTCGAGGATCAGCGCGGTGTCGTCGCTGAGCTGCCAGCGCAGTACCGGTGCGATGTTGTAGCGCTCGCTTTCGACGTGGTCGCGGAAGCTGTCGCTGCCTTCGGCGACGAGGTTGAGGCGATAGGTGAAGGCTGCGCTGTCGTCCAGGGCACCGGTGGTATCCAGCGTGCCGCGGCGAAGGCCGTCGGTATTCACCTGGCTGCCGAGCACCGTGCGGCGCTCTGCCTGCGGCTGCTTGCTGACAATGTTGAAGGTGCCGCCGGGGTCGCCGCGCCCGTACAGCATCGAGGCCGGGCCGCGGAGTACTTCGATGCGCTCCAGTGTGCTGGCGTCGGGCATGTTGGGGTAGCCGCGGTTCACCGCAAAGCCGTTACGGTAGAACTCCTGGGTGCTGAAGCCGCGCACCAGGAACTCGGTCAGGCCCTGGCCACCGAAGTTGTTGCCGCGTTCCACGCCGCCCGCGTAATCGAGTGCGTCTTCCAGGCGCGTTGCGCCGATGTCTTCGACCACCTGCGCCGGCACGACGCTGATCGACTGCGGGGTTTCATGGATTGCAGTGTCGGTGCGGGTGGCGCTGGCCGAGCGGGTTGCCCGGTAACCCTGCACCGGCCCGTCGGCGCGCTCGGCCGATGCGGTGACCTGCATCTCCTCCAGTGCCAGCGGTTCAGCGGGCGGTTCGTTGCTGGCCGAGGCCACGATAGGGCAGGTGAGGGCGGGAATCGCGAGCATCGGGAGAAGAAGGCGCCGCATCGAGTGATCCTTGAGGGAAGGGGGCGAGGGCGGGCATGCTAATCTCAACGAAAACTATTATCAAATAGAAAGCGATCTCAAATGGTGCTCTCTACGGCAGATTGCGGCGGGGTAGCGCGCAGGCCGGATCGAGTGCGCGGCGCCACGCATACAGGCCTTCTCGCACGGCCGAGGCAGCGATGCGACTCAGGTGTCACACCTGTGTCTGTTCGGCGCTCAGGTGGAGGCAACGACGACGCGGTCACGTCCGGCTCTTTTTGCCTGATATAGCGCTTCATCGGCGGCCTTGAAGGTCGCATCACGGGTTTTGTAGCTGTCGCTACAGGCGATGCCGATGGAGGCTGTTACCGGGGTTCCGGTCGGGCTTGCGGTTTGTCGCAGTCGGGCGAGCAGACGTTCTGCTGCGGTGCTGGCGCCGCAGGCGTCGGTCTCGGGTAGCAGCATGAGAAATTCCTCGCCGCCCATGCGGCACAGCACGTCGGTCGGGCGCGAACAGTCCTTCATGATTTCGGCAAGGAAGCGCAGCACCTCGTCACCCACATCGTGGCCATGCTGGTCGTTGACCTGCTTGAAATGATCGATATCCAGCGTCACGGCTGCGTAGTGCTGGTCGAGCAGATCGAACTGCTTGAGCGCAAACTCCATGCCTCGACGGTTACGCAGGCCGGTCAATGGATCGCTCATGGATGCCGCTTCCAGCGCGACCATCTTCTGCTGCAGCAGGGAAACGCCAGCGAGCATCGCGACCTTCAATCGCGAGACCTCGAAGTACCAGGAGTTGACGGTTGATATTCGGCTTGCCGCCTCCGGTGCGCCCCAGTGTTCGGCAGTATCGGCCAGCGCCCGTATCGGTGCGGAAATGAGTCTGGACAGCCACCAGAATACCGCCAGTGAGAACAGGGCAAAGGGCACGGCGTTGAGCAGGGTCGTGCGCGCCAGTTCTGTGAGCTTTGCCGTGATCGCCGCGGTTGGGCGCTGGGCGACGATGCCCCAGCCGGTGCTCCGGATTGGCGCGTAGCCGGCGAGCATATCCACTCCCAGCGTGTTGATGACGCGCTGACCACCTTCGTGACCCTGCAGCACGCGCTGCACCACCGCGTTGCTCGATACGTTCTGCCCGACTCGCTCCCCCTCCTCATGGAAGATCAGGTTGCCCTGGGTATCGACGACATACAGGTACGAGCCATCGCGGTGGTAGTGCACGCCAAGCAGCTCATGCAGCACGTTGCGGTCGCGGAGGAACAGTGAGGCGCTGATGTAACCGAGGTAGCTGCCATCCGGTGCGAAGATCGGATGCGACACCGCAAGCAGGTAGGTGCCATCGGTGGCCACATAGGGGTCGGTTATCAGCGGGGCGCGCAGGGTCAGCGCTTGTGTCGCGCCCACGCTGTTGACCTTGATGCCGACCAGCGAAGCGCTCTCTGGTGACGCCGAAACGATCTGCCCGCTGGCACTGACGATGATGGCCCTGCTGAATTGGTCGCCCTTGAGCTTCAGGCGGGCGGTTTCAGCGTCGCGCCAGTGCCTGTCGTCGAAACGCGTCGACAGCGATTCTGCCGCGTAGGCCAGCTCGCGGCGGCTGTTGAGGAAAAAGCGGTCGGTGATGTCGGCCAGCTTCCGTGCATAGGCGCGATTGGCCTCGAGGGTCTGCTCGAACAGCTGATCGCGCTGGGTGAAGTAGCCGGCGAAGAAACTGTTGCCGAAGGTCAGGAAGCCGGCAAGCAATGCCAGCAGCAGCGTGAGTTTCTGTAGGTCCAGCTTGTACATGAAGGCGTCCGCTACTCCGAACCATGCGTGGCATCGGCTGGCTGAAAATGCCGGGCGACCGTGCGAGCCAGGCGCTGCAGACCGAATCATACATGGCTGTCGCTTGGGCGCGGTGGCTGCAATGCGCGCCTCTTGGGCTGGTGCTACGCATCCGGGAGGTTTTGCGGTTTGCACAAACAGGCCCGCAACTGCGGGCCTGTTTGTCCAAGGGCGAGGTGTCAGCCCTGGTGGTAGCTTGGCGCGAGCTTGTAGACCGAGGTATCCAGCCCTTCGAAGCGCGCTTTCAGTTGCAGTGCGAGGTACAGCGAGTAGTGCCGTGACTGGTGCAGGTTGCCGCCGTGGAACCAGAGGTTCTGCTGCTGGGTGGGTTTCCACATGTTGCGCAGCTCGCCTTCGTACGGGCCCGGGTCCTTGGTGGTGCCGGAACCCAAGCCCCAGCAGCGCCCGACCTTGTCCGCGACTTCCTGGGAAATCAGCCGTGCCGCCCAGCCATTCATGGAGCCGTAGCCGGTGGCGTAGACGATCAGGTCCGCCGGCAGGCGGCTGCCATCATTGAGTACCACGGCATCCGCCTCTATGTGATCGACGCCGAGGCCGGGTCCGCTCTTCAGCTTGATGGTGCCGTTGGCGATCAGTTCGCAGGCGCCGACGTCGATGTAGTAGCCAGAGCCACGGCGCACGTACTTGAGGAACAGGCCGGATTCGTCATCGCCGAAGTCGAGCATGAAGCCCGCTGCGGCCAGGCGGTCGTAGAAGGCCTTGTCGCGTTCCTTGACCTGCTCGAAGGCCTGGCGATGGAACTGCGGCAGCACCTTGTAGGGAATCGAGGCGAACAGCATGTCGGCTTTGTCGGTGGTCAGCCCGCTTTCGATTGCATCCTCGGAATAGAGCGGGCCGAAGACCACTTCCATCAGCGTGTCGGAGCGCACGATATGGGTGCTGGAGCGCTGCACCATGGTGACGTCCGCACCGTTCTCCACCAAGTCCGCACAGATGTCATGGGCTGAGTTGTTGGCACCGATGACTACCGCGCGCTTGCCACGCCAGGCGTCGCCGCCGGGATGCTGGCTGGAATGGTGCTGCTGGCCGGCAAAGGTTTCCGCACCCGGATAGACTGGCACGTTGGGCACGCCGGACATGCCGGTGGCAAGGATCAGCTGTGCGGGCTTGAGGGTCATCGGTTTGCCGTCGCGCAGTACGTCGACCGTCCAGCGGCCTTCGGCCTCGTCGAAACTCGCCTTCACGCATTCGGTTTTCGCCCAGTAATTCAGCTCCATGACCTTGGCGTACATCTCCAGCCAGTCGCCGATCTGGTCCTTGGGGGTGAAGACTGGCCAATGGTCGGGGAAGGGCAGGTAAGGCATATGGTCGTACCAGACCGGGTCATGCAGGCACAGCGACTTGTAGCGGCCGCGCCATTGATCGCCCGGGCGCTCGGCCTTGTCGACGATCAGCGTCGGTACGCCAAGACGCTTGAGTCGTGCGCCGAGGCCGAGGCCGCCCTGGCCGCCGCCGATCACTAGGCAATAGGGCTGTTCGGTGATGCCCAGCGCGGCTTCCTCGTCGCGGCGCTTTTCCAGCCAGTTGCGCTTGTCGGCCAGGCCGTGGCCATGTTCGGCGCCCAGCGGGCGACGGCGTCCGAGCGGCTCCTCGTGCCCCTTCAGCTCACGCATGGTGGTCAGCAACGTCCAGCACAGGCCGTCCTTCAGGCGCACATAACCCTTGCCGCGGGCGACTTCGGTTTCCAGGCTGATCCAGCCTTCGAGCACGCCGTCGGCCAGGCTCGCTTCGCCTTCGAGCTTCCAGTTGTCCGGCCGGGTGGCTTCCAGGCGGCTTTCCAGCATGTCGCGAATGTCGGCCTTGCCCTCGAGGGTGACCAGGTTCCAGCTGAACAGCACCAGGTCGCGCCAGTGGCAGTCGTCGGCGAACAGCTCCAGGGCTCCGTCGATATCGCGTTGGGCCAGGCGCTGGCCGAGGCGTTCGACCCAGGCGGCCAGTTGTTCGGTGGGCGAGCGGGCAGCAGTGGCCTGGCTGTCGCCGCCGAGGTCGCTGCCGTCGTCAGTTTTCAGATCGAACGGGACATCATTGCTGGGACGCATGGTGGTTCTCCTGGTCATTGTTGTTATTCACGGGGATACCGTGCTTGCAGCAGAGCAAGCGGCGGGCCAGCAAGCGCTGGGCCGCGTCGTGGCTGGCCTGGAGTCGTATCTGGACTGGCCGGTCGAGGCGGCGCTGTGCCATCCCCAGTACAGCGGGGGTGACACTCTGTACCAGCCGTGGCACAGCATGCGGCGGCCCGGCGTTTGGCCTATGCTGGGCGCGAACCCGCCTCGAAACATCGCGGAGAACAACAAGAATGACCTCTCGCCTGAGTCAGCATGCGCACCAGGTCCTCAGCTTCGGTGAAGGCACCGCAGCCAGCCAGGGCCCGGCTGCCGATCCCGCCATCGCGCGTTCCTGGCGCCGCTGCCTGGAACAGCATCAGCTCGACCCCACCAGCCCGCGCGCGCCCTGCGTGATCGAGCGGCCGCGGCTCAATGAGCATCGCGAGCGACTGGACCGGGTTATCGCCGTTGCCCACTGGCAGATGAACAGCCTGCACCAGCAGCTGGGCAGCAGCGGCCACGCAGTGTTGCTGACCGACGCCAGCGGCGTGGTGATCGACAGCGTGGCGGATCAGGCCGAACGGGCGGAATTTCAGCGCGCCGGGCTCTGGCTCGGTGCCGTGTGGAACGAGGCGACCGAGGGCACCAATGGCGTCGGTCTGTGCCTGCTGGAGCGCCAGGCGCTGACGATTCGGCGTGACGAGCACTTCCGTGGCCGGCACGCAGCACTGACCTGTTCGGCGAGCCCGGTGTTCGATGCCGAAGGCGGTCTGCTCGCCGTGCTCAATGTGTCGTCGGCACGTGAGGACCTGTCGCGCCAGCGGCGTTTTCACACCATGGCGCTGACCAATCTGTCGGCCAAGCTCATCGAGAGCTGTTTCTTTCTGCAGCATTGCGAGGGCGACTACCTGCTGCGCTTCCATGCCCAGCCCGAATACATCGGCCTGCTCAGCGAAGGCTTGCTGGCGTTCGATGGCGACGGGCGCATCACGACCATCAACGAAACCGCACTGAACCTGCTCGCCAGTAGCCGCGAAGCGCTATTGGGCCAGCCGCTGGAAACTGTGCTCGATGTGCGTCTGGAGCAGTTGCTGCAGCGCGCCAGGCCGCAGCCCGGCACCTGCTGGCCACTGCATACCCACGACGGCCAAAGGTTGTACTGCCAGTTGCGCGGACCGCAGATGCGTGTGGTGGTCGCGCCGCCAAAAGAAGCGGCGGCGCAGGTGGGCGGTCTGTGCCTGCTCGATCCGTCGATGCGCACGGATTTCAGCCGCGCGCTGAAGGTGCTCGAGCGGGACGTGCCGGTGCTGCTGCAAGGCGAAACCGGCACCGGCAAGGAAGCCTTCGCCAGTGCGTTGCATCGCGCCAGCAGCCGCGCCGGCCGGCCGTTCGTGGCACTCAATTGCGCGGCGATTCCCGAGACGCTGATCGAAAGCGAGCTGTTCGGCTATCGCGGCGGCAGCTTCACCGGCGCGCGGCGCGAGGGCATGGTCGGCAAGCTGGAGCAGGCCAATGGCGGCATCCTCTTTCTCGACGAGATCGGCGACATGCCGCTGGCGCTGCAGACGCGCTTGCTGCGGGTGCTGGAGGAGCGCAAGGTGACGCCGCTGGGGGCTGCCGCGCCGGCCGAACTGAATATCCGCCTGATCAGCGCCAGCCATCATGACCTGCGCGCGCTGGTTGCCGGCGGTGCGTTCCGTGAAGATCTGTATTACCGCCTCGGCGGGCTGATGGTCGCGTTGCCGCCGCTGCGCGAGCGCAGCGACAAGGCGGAACTGCTCGACCATCTGCTGACCGAAGAAGCCCAGGGCGAATCGATCAGCCTCGACCCGGCCGCGCGGCAGGCCTTGCTCGCTTACCGGTGGCCGGGCAACGTGCGGCAGATGCGCAACCTGCTGCGCACGTTGGTCGCGCTGAGCGAGCAGGGGCGCATCGCCGTCGATGAGGTATTGGCTGTGCTGCCGGCCGAGATCGGCGAGGCGGATGCAATGCGCGATCCGCTGCAGTCGGCCGAACGCGAGGCTTTGCTGAGCGTGTTACGCGAGCGGCACTGGCAGGTCAGCCGGGTTGCCGAAGAGCTGGGGATCAGTCGCAACACGCTCTATCGCAAGCTGCGCAAGCACGGCATCTCGCGCAACTGAACGGCGGGCGCGAACGCCAGCCGTCAGGGCGTCAGAGCGCGGTGGATAGGGTGATCGAGCCGAACTGGTCGTGTTCCTGCTGGCCCTGGAATTCGCGGGTGCGCCAGACATTGGCGAATGCCAGCTGCCAGCGGCTCCAGGTCAGTGCCACGCCGACCTTGGCATCGCCGACCCACTCGCGGCGGTCAACCGAGTGGCTGTCCTCGAAGGTGTTGCCGTCCAGCAGCATGTTGTGCGCCATGTAGCGGCCCTCCAGGTTGGCGAAGCCGTACCAGGCGAAGTCGCCACCCGGTCGGAAGAACTGGCTGCCGCTCTGCGCCGGCGTCACCGCCGGGATGCTGAAGCTGCGTTGCAGGTTCTGCCCCAGGCGCAGGCCCAGCCCGGCCGAGCCATAGCGGTAGAGGTTGCCGAGGGCGAAGCCCACGCTCGGGCCGTATTCCAGTTCCAGCCCGGCGAGACGCTCCTGTAGCCACCAGCGGTGCTGGTAGCCCAGGTTGACGAAGGGTTCGTTTTCCAGCTGGTTGTCCCAGCCATTCGGCTCGTCGCTGTTGGTGACCTTGTGCACGGCGCGCTGCAGGCGCTTGCCTCCGGCCGCCGGGCCGACGATGCCGACGTCCAGATGCAGACTCTGCGCGCCCCGCCAGCCGTCGTGCTGGGTGTCGGAGAACATCGACATGCCGGCAAACAGCAGACCGGCGTAAGGGCGGTCGTCTTCGATCAGATTTCGGGTTTCGATTTCCTCCGGCGTGTAGATCTGATGACCGAAGCGGTAGGCGACGTTATCGATCGCGGCGCCCGACCAGCCGGGCAGCAGATCGGCGAAGAGTCGCGTCCAGCTCTGGTCGTCCGGTTCGAAGCCCCAGATCACCTCCAGGCCATTGCTGTAATGACCATCGCTGCCCCTGGCGATGATGTCGTTCTCCACCTTCAGCGAAAGGATGTCGGCATGGGCGACGGCAGGGGCGGCGATGGTTGCGGCGAGCAGGCACGAGCACAGCAAAGAACGAGAATGCATGGTCAGACTCCTGGCTTACGTTCTTGTTTGTATGTTCTTTCTCGGACCTTGACCTCGCATGGCGGTTCGCTTGAACCCTATGGCGCGCCGAATGTGCCGCTACCGGCCAATACCGATTCGCCAAGCCTAGCCTGTTCTGACTCACGCAGTTGCTCGGCAAGCGCTTCGGAAAAGCGCTCTACCGCCGACCAGCGCAGGTGGATGGCGTCGACGAATGCCGCCGGTGGCGCGACCCATTCGCGATCGGCGTTCCAGTATTGCGCGCCACCATTGCCGGCGATGGCAGCCGTCAGCTTCTCGTCGAAACGGGTGAGGAAGCTGCCGTCGGCATCGACCTTGGCCTTCCACTGCGGATGCAGCGGTGTGGATACGACGAGCAGCTGGCGTTGCTCCGCCTGCAGGCGGTCGGACAGCTTGCCCAGCGCAGCGAAGCAGCTGTTATCCAGCGGGTCGGGCTTGCCATAGAACAGGCCTCGATCACCCCGGGGTTCCAGCGGCCCGTCGCCGTGGCGGGTGAACACCAGCGGGTCCCATTCGATCTCGTTGGCCCGTTGCGCCTTGACCGTCTGCGCATTGCGCAACAGCGAACGCGGCGAGAAGTAGCGCATGTAGTAACCCCAGCGTGAAGCCTGCTGGTAGACGTACTGGTCGGCGTGTTCGCGGTCGAACACCGCATCCGGGGCCTTCCAGCAGCCGGCGAAGTCCAGCGGATCGACGATCATCACCACCTGGCGAATGGTCGGCTCGCGGTCCAGCAGCCAGTCGGCGACATAGGTCGATTGGTTCGCGTGCAGGCCACAGAACGCACCGTTGAGCGGCCGCACGCCCGGCGCCTGTTTGACCAGCACGTCGCCATCGACATGGCGCCAGGCGACAGAAGAACCAATGACCAGCAGGTTGGGCTGGGCGACCGGGTTGTGCCGTAGAAAGTGCAGCTTTTCATCCACGCACAGGCTGTTGGAAAAAGCTGGTGGCGGCAGGTTGTCGGTGTGGTTGAGCCAGGCGAGCAGGGCGGCAAAGCCGCCGAGCATCCCGAACAGCCCGGCGAACAGGCCCAGCAGGTAGCCGGCGCGTACCTGCCGCCGGTCTGCCTCGGCCCGGGCGGCATCGCCGCCTGGGCATGTATCGACGGATCCGGCCATGACTCAACGCCCTCCGAGTTTGGTCTGGATCAGTTGGGCGAAGTGGCCAACGTTCTTCAGCGATTCCAGTTCGGCGGTGCGGAATTTGATGCCGAAGCGTTGTTCGGCAGCCACGATCAGCAGGACATGGGTCTGGCTGTCCCAGCCATCGATGTCGTCGGCGGTGGTTTCGGGCGTGAGGACGATATCGTCATCGTCGAACACGTCGTGGAAGACCTGGGTCAGCGCCTGGAGAATTTCCTTTTCGTTCATGCTTGCACCTGGATGTGGTGGTGGATGGGAGCGCGCGAGGCCAGCTCGTAGCGCCAGAAGCTTGCATCGGTAATGGCGTGGGCAGGGGCGGGGCGCTGCTCGAAACCCAGCCGCGGATAGTGCTCGGCGACCATGCCGTTGCGTTCGGTGGGGTGGTATTCGCCGACCAGTACGCGCCAGCCGGCGGCCGCTGCCGCATCGGCCAGCACCTCCAGCACCGCCGCCTCGACCTGACGCCCCAACACGCGGCAGCTCATCAGCCAGCTGTCGATCAGCAGCTCATCGGCTTGCAGTGCGTCATCGGGACGGGCCAGCACCACGCTGATCAGGCCGTTGTCGCCGAACTTGTCTTCGAGTCGCAGGGCCAGGGCGATGGTTCGCGGATCGCTGGCCATGCGCTCGACTTCGGCTTCGGTATAGCGGCGGGTGGTCAGGTTGAACTGGTTGGTCTTGTTGATCAGCTGGGTGGCGCGGGCCAACTCGGCGGCGCCGATTCGATTGACGCGCAGGACCATCTGCAGCCCGCGCAGGTAGCCGTCCATGTCCGTGGCCTGGTTCAGCGCGGCTTTGCGTTCGGCATTCAGCGCATAGCTGCGGCCGCGCTCGGCGTCATCGGAGGTAAAGGACACGGCCTCGAAATAGCCCGCCGCGGCGATGCGTGCAGGGTAGTCGGCGACATCGTCCGGTAGTTCCGGTACGGCGACTTGCGGCAGCTCGCGGCGCACGATGTCGCGCTCGGCGGGGTTGTCGTCGACGAACACCAGGCTGTCCAGGCCGATATCGAGCATGCTCGCGATGCGCCGCAGGTTGCCGGCCTTGTCTTCCCAGTTGGCGACGAAAGCCGCGATATCGCTGCGCTTGAGCGCCATTTCCGGGTGCGCGAATGCGGCCTCGGCGACGTGCAGGTCGTTCTTGCTGCACACCGCAAGGATCACCCCGCGACGCGCCAGCTGGGCGGCGTAACGTTGCAGCGCCACAAAGGCTTCGCCACTGGGGCTGCCCTGGCCAAGCTGGATACCGTCGATGCCGTCATCACCGATCACGCCGCCCCAGAGGGTGTTATCCAGATCGAGCACCAGACATTTGCGCGACAGCCCGGCAGTGGCCGCCGCGATCCGCGCCAGATGCTCGCCATACAGCGGTGCCAGGATCGGGCTGACCAGCTGCTTGGCCTGGTGCCAGCGCACCGGTTCGGCCAGGCCGTCGCCATAAGCGGCTGCGTGCCAGGCCAGATCGAGCAGCAGCACGCCATCCTCGCGGGCGGCGGCGCGGATTGCGGCGTTCAAGCGTTCGATGACTGCCCGCGGCGAAGCCGGCACCAGTGCTTCGTAAGAGCCGAACAGTGGCGGTGCGACCGGTACCAGGGTCTGTTGCACGACCTGCGCGGCATAGCGCTCGCGGGCCCGGCGCCAGAGCAGGCGCAGCTCATCGACGCGCTCCGCCACGGCGGCATCCACCTCCGCCTGGCCGGCCTGCAAGGGCAGTTGCAGTGGCGCGTCATGGGCGTCCAGCGCCAGCAGCACCAGCTGCGGGGCGAAGGCGTTCAGCTCCGGATCATCGGCCAGCAGTGCCTGGCGGTACATGCCGTAGGGCGCAACGTGCAGCGACAGCGCCAGGCGCCGCTGCAGCCCGGCAACGCGAATCGCCGGCAGCAGGTGGTCGACCGTATGCGAGGACAGCAATGCCAGCCGCAGCGGCGTCAGTCGTGCGGCCGCGGCATGCTGTTCGATACCGGTGGCGGCGAGCTTGTCCAGCCGTGCGGTCAGGGTGAAATCCCGTTGAAAGGTGGCCAGCCGGGCGGCTTCGTGTAGCCGTTGCAACGGGTCATCGATACGTTTGGCTTGGCCAATCGCGCCGGAGAGATCCGGATGCGGCGGCAGCCAGGGGAGTTGTGCCATGCCTGTGACTCCTTGTCGTGGTCAGAACTGGAAGTAGAGGAACTCGGTCGGCGCCATGGAAAAGGCGATTGCCAGGGCGAAGAAGCCGAGTACGCCGACTGCCATGCCGTGGATAGCCGTCGGGCGCCAGGCGCTCAACGGCAAAAGCCGCTCGGTCCAGTGCGGCTGAGCCTGGAAGTTGAGTGCGGTACGGAAGTGGCCCGTCCACTGCTGCACGTTGGGCATGCCCCAGACGAAGATCAAAAGCGCCGCGATATAGGCGAAGTCGGAGCGATCCATCGCCGTGCTGGTCGGGCTCAGGCCGAGCATGCCGGCGAGGATCGCCATGGCGGTCGGCACGTCGCTGGCGCGGAAGAACACCATCGCCACCACCACGCAGCCGAACGTCAACGTGACGGCCGCCGCCTTGTGCCACCAGATGTCGCTGTCCAGCTTCCAGCCCTGACGCGCCTTCCAGGCCCGCCAGCCGTGCGCGACCACCAGATAGAGGCCGTGCAGCAGGCCGAAGGCGACGAAATGCCAGCCGGCGCCATGCCAGATGCCGGAAATGAACATGGTGAACACGGTGGGGTAGGCGACCAACGCCAGGAAGGTGCCGGCGGTCATCTTGCCCCGTCGTGGCTGCGGCTTGCCGGCGGCCATGCGTGCGCGGGTCACGCGCAGCACGATGGGGTTGTAGATGTAGGCGGTGAGAAACCGCGTCAGCGTCATGTGCCAGCGTGACCAGTAGTCGATGACGTTGCGTGCCTTGAACGGGCTGTTGAAGTTGGCCGGCAGGCTGATGCCGAACAGCAGCGCCAGGCCGATGGCCATATCGCTGTAGCCGGAGAAGTCGAAATAGATCTGCAGCGTGTAGGTCAGCGCGCCGGTCCAGGCGTCGTAGAAGGCAGGAACAGTGCCATCGGCGGCCAGGCTGAAGACCGGCGTGGCTTTTAGTGCGAGGGTATCGGCGATCACCACCTTCTTGAACAGCCCCAGTAGAAACACCGTGGCGCCCAGCGACAGGTTGTCGATGCGCGCGCGGAAGGTATCGCGGTCCCGGAACTGCGCGAGCATCTCACCGTGATGGGTGATCGGCCCGGCGATCAATTGTGGAAAGAAGCTGATGAACAGGCAGTAGTTGGCGAAGTCGTGCTCTTCCACCACGCCATCATGAGCATCGACCAGATAGGCGATTTGCTGGAAGGTGAAGAAGGAGATCGCCAGCGGCAGGATGATGTCTTCCACCCGCCAACCGAGATCCAGCGCCGCATCCAGCGTGCCGAGCAGAAAGCCGGTGTACTTGTAGTAGACCAGCAGTAGCACGTTGGCCGCGACCGCCAACCCGAGCACCAGACGTGAGGGGTGTCGGCGCAGGTAGCCACCGAGCAGATAGTTGACCAGCATGCTGCCGACCAGCAGCGGTACATAGACCGGGTTCCACCAGCCGTAGAAGACCAACGAGACGACGGTCAGCCAGATCACCGCGAGCCGTTGTTGGCCCGATCCGGTCAGCACGAAGAATCCAATCAACACCACCGGTAGAAAGCCGGCGATGAATTCCACTGAATTGAAAAGCATCTTCCCTATCCCTGCTCAGCGTACGTGCATCGCTGCTCAGGCCGCCTTCAAGGCGGGGCGAGTCATCCATAAAGTCCTAGCGCCACGCCACCGGCAATCCATCCTGGTCGGCGTTGCGACATCCTCGGTCCATCAGTGGGTGCTCGCTCGGGTTACAGCCACCTTGGCCGCCTTCCCCTGAGCTCCTATGGCTCGGACTTGAATATGTAAAAAAAAGTTTCAACGTTTGTTGCACCATTGAGCGCCTAATTGTCGCAGGTCACCAAGGTCCCTATGGACGCGGTCTGCAGCCCGTTTCCGTCGGTCGGGAAAGTTCCCTCGGACTTTCGGGTGGCGAGAGTTGGATCGTCGCAATGGCAATAAAAAGGCCGACTGCGGTGGGCCTGCCAGCCGGCCTGTGGAATGCTCACTGACCAATCAGCGAGCGGTACTCAACCCCACGCTGCTGCGCGTGCGCTGGGCCGATACCGGCCTTGCGCTTGGTGGCACGCTCTTGTGCTGCAGATGTCTGACCGTGCGCTTGAGGCGCTGCACCTTGTCTTCCAGTTGGAAGACCTTGCGGTTGTTGTAGAACATGCCCAGCACGAACCCCACCGAAGTGAAGACCAGGCCATAGATGAGTGCGGCTTCATAGAGATAGCTGGAAAACATCCTGTGGTCCGCGGCATCGGGGCGCCCTCGCTCGTCGAGCAACTCAGGCCGGATTGGGCTGATGCCAATCTGCCTTTATGTGACAGGGTGCTCATTGAAAACGTTCCCAGATCTCGGGCGCCCCGATACGTCCAGCAGCGAACTCTCCAGCAGAGCGGTCGTCCCATTTTCTAGACGGCGCACTTAACTGATTGGGGGAATATCAATGGCCATGCTGGACACCCGCGGTATCGGGGCCTTTACCTTGCTCAAGCGGACCTTCAAGGAATTCAGCAGCGACGATATGTCCACCTATGCTTCGGCGCTCGCCTATCGCGGGCTGTTCGCGATGTTCCCGTTTCTGGTGTTTCTCATCGCGCTGCTGGGCTTCCTCGATCTGCAGAACTTTTTCGACTGGTTGCGCATGCAGGCGTCGTTGGCATTGCCGCCGATGGCGATGGAGCAGATCGACCCGGTCATCGAGCAGCTGCAGGAGCAGCAGGCCGGCTTGTTGTCCTTCGGTATTCTCGTGGCGTTGTGGACGGCGTCCGTCGGTTTCCGCTCGCTGATGAATGCGATGAACCGGGCCTACGACGTGGAGGAGGGTCGCCCGAGCTGGAAGCTGATCATGCTCTCGCTGGCCTATACCGTTGGTATTGCGGTTCTGCTGCTGATGACGGCGGGGTTGATGATCGTCGGGCCGCAGGCCATCGAGTGGCTGGCCGGGCAGGTGGGCATGCGCGATATGGTGGTGGTGCTGTGGACCTGGGCACGCTGGCCGGTGGTCGTGCTGACGCTGATGCTGGTGGTGGCACTGCTGTACTACGTGACGCCCGATGTGGAGCAGGATTTCCGCTTCATCACGCCGGGCTCCGTGCTGGCGGTGCTGGTATGGATACTCGCCTCGATCGCTTTTGGCATCTACGTACAGAACTTCGCCGATTACAACGCCACCTACGGCAGCATCGGCGCCATCATCGTGCTGCTGTTGTACCTGTACATTTCCGCAGCGGTACTGCTGTTCGGCGCCGAGCTCAATGCGGTGATCGAGCACGCCTCGGTCGAGGGTAAGGACGAGGGCGATAAACAGCTGGACAGCTGAGGTGCCGTCCGGCGCTTGGCGGCGAACAACCCTTCTACGTAACGGTCATCTATTTCATTACAGAATTATTCCGCAGGGATTGCGGAGCATGCCGCTCAACGTGTGCATGTCCGGCAAAGACCGGTGTTCTGCTACGGACCGGACGGAGAAGTACCTTGCATATCGCGGATATGACCATGTTCTACGCGCCTGCCAGCGGTGGCGTGCGCACCTACCTCGAGGCGAAGCATCGCAGGTTGCAGCTGTACTCGGGGGTACGGCACAGCATCCTGGTGCCGGGCGGCGATTACAGCCACAACGACGGGCTTTACGAAGTGCCGGCACCCATACTGCCCTTCGGCAAGGGCTACCGCTTTCCGATCCGCCGCGCGCCCTGGCGCAATCTGCTGCGTTCACTGCGCCCTGACCTGATCGAGGTTGGCGATCCGTACATGACCGCATGGGCGGCACTGGATGCGGGTCGCCGGCTTAATATCCCGGTCATCGGTTTCTATCATTCCGACCTTCCGCTGCTGGTCAGCAACCGCATCGGCAATTGGCTGGGTACCAACCTCAACGGCTACGTCTCGAAGCTGTATGGCAGCTTCGACCGCGTATTGGCACCCAGTGAAGTGATGGCCGACAAGCTCATGCACCTCGGCGTGAAAAATGTCTTTGTGCAGCCCCTGGGGGTAGATCTGGATACCTTCTGCCCCGAGCGACGGGATCCCGACCTGCGTCGCGAACTGGGCCTGGCCGACGACACGCGGCTGATGATCTTTGCCGGGCGCGGCTCGCGGGAGAAGAACCTGCATATCCTGCTGGACACCGCGCGCCAGCTCGGCAAGCCATACCACCTGTTGCTGGTGGGTTCGAGCATGCCGCAGCGGGTGCCGGACAACGTCACGGTAATCGACCGCTTCTGCTGCGCCAGTGAAGTGGCGCGTTACATGGCGAGTAGCGATGTGCTGCTGCACGCCGGCAATCAGGAGACCTTCGGCCTGGTTGCGCTTGAAGCCATGGCCTGTGGCATTCCGGTGGTAGCGGCGCGGGCCGGTGCGTTACCGGAGCTGGTGCCGTTCTACAGCGGACGCCTGTGCCGGCCGCTGGACGCGAAGGCCATGGCGCATACCGTGCGCGAGCTGTTCGAAGACGATCCGCGCATGCTCGGGCAGCAGGCGCGTCAGCATGTCGAGGCGCATCATGCCTGGGATGCTGTCGTGGCCGGCTTGCTCGCCCATTACCACGCCGTGCTCGGTACCGCCGATCTGCCGGTCGCCGTACATGGCTGAGGCGGCTCTGACACTGGTGCTGCACGATGTGGCCGCGGAAACCTGGCCTGATTACCAGCCTTTCGTCGAGGCGGTCGATGCTATTGGCGGCGTACCGATCACCTGGTTGGTGGTACCGGATTTTCACCAGCGCAATCCGCTGGAGCAGCAGCCGGATTTCCGCCGTGTGCTGGACGAGCGCGTGCAGCGCGGCGATGAGCTGGTGTTGCACGGGTGCTACCACGCCGATCTCGAGCCTGCGCCGAAGACGCCGAAGGACTGGTTCATGCGCCGGGTCTATACCCATGAGGGCGAATTCTATGGCCTCGACCAGCAAGCGGCCGGCGAGCGGCTGGCGCTGGGGCTGGAGCTGTTCAGCCGTCATGGCTGGCCGTTGCACGGCTTCGTCGCGCCCGCCTGGCTGATGAGTGAGGGCACGCGGCGCGCATTGGCGGGCAGCGGGCTGAGCTATACCAGCGACCCGGGCCATCTTTACCTGCTGCCGGACTTCTCGCCGATCGTCGCGCCAGGGCTGGTATGGAGCGCTCGCAGCTCTGTGCGTCGCGGTGTGTCCTGGCTGGTCAGTGAACGGCAGCTACGGCAGAGCCGGAAGGCACCGTTGCTACGGCTGGGGTTGCATCCGGTGGATATGCGCCATGAATTTTCCCGACGCTATTGGCTCGAGGTACTGGAGCGTCTGCTGCGGGACGGACGGCGGCCGCTGACCAAGATCGACTGGCTGCGACAGTACCGCTCATCGAGCGCTGTGGCATGACTCGCCGCTGGTGGATATTGGCTGGCGCTCTGCTCGGTGCGGCGCTGGTGCCGCTGCTGCTTGGCGGCACCGGGCTGTTCGAGCGTCTGCGCAATTTTCCCGGCAGCCTGCTGGCAGTAATGTTGGGCATGGTGCTGCTGGGCTGGAACCTCAATGCGCTGCGCCTGCGTCTGCTGCTGGGGCGCCGTCAGCTGGGCCAGCGGCGTGCCTTCGGCATCGTGGTGGCAACCGAATTCGCGATTTGCGCAACGCCGGGCGGCGCGGGCGGTCCGCTGACACTGATGGCGCTGCTCATGCGCCAGGGCGTCGCGCCTGCGAAGGGTACGGCGACCTACGCCGTCGAGCAGTTGACCGATCTGCTGTTCTTCGCCTGCGCACTGGTCGGTGTGCTGATCTATGCACTGACCCACGCGCTCAACGCACACATCGCCAACCTGCTGGGCTTCAGCGTAGCGCTGCTGATCGGGGTAATGGTGTTGCTGGCGCTGCTCGGGCGCTTTCATCGCCAGGTGTTCCTGCTCAATGGCTGGCTGGTGACTCGGCTGGGCATGAAGCAGGCGCGCAAACGGCGCTGGGCGCGAAAGGTACTGAGCTTCCGCAACGCGCTGATCGACTGCTTTCGCTTGCCGCGACGTGTGCTGCTCGCGGTTTTCGGGCTGACTACGCTGCACTGGCTGCTGCGCTTCAGCGTGCTCCACCTGACCCTGCAGGGGCTAGGCAGCGAACTGGCCTGGGCCTGGACCTTCCTGGTGCAACTGCTGGCGCTGACTGCCGGTCAGCTCAGCTTGTTGCCGGGTGGGGCGGGCAGTGCCGAGCTGGCGTCGGCCGCGCTGCTGACGCCGATGGTGGGCAAATCGACTACTGCGGCGGCGATCGTCATCTGGCGCTTCGTGACCTACTACTTCTATCTCATCGCTGGCGCACCGGTGTTCCTGCACCTGGCTGGCCGGCCACTGCTGCATCGGTTGATGCCGTCGCGCCAGGCCTGAGCCGCTCTGGGCCGATGACCGGGGCGAAACTATCGCTGCATTTGGCGGGTCCACCCTATGTCACTAATGAGAACGGGGAATCTGCCATGAGCAGTACAGAAGACAAGATCAAGGGCAACACCAACGAAGCCGTCGGCAAGATCAAGCAGGGTGTGGGCGAAGCCACCGACAACCAGCGTCTGAAAGGCGAAGGCCAGCGCCAGGAAGTGAAGGGCGAGGCCCAGCAGGTCAAGGGTGATGTGAAAGACACCCTGAAAAAGGGCATCGACAAGGCCTGACCTGTCGCTGCCGACTCGCAGCACGAATAAAAATGCCCGCATCGCTGCGGGCATTTTTTTATCCGAAATCGCTAGGTATCAGCGCTCCAGATACTGCAGCTTGTCCTTCACGCCATCCCACTCTTCGGCATCGGCCAGAGCGTCTTTCTTCTCGGTGATGTTCGGCCAGACTTCCGCCAGATCGGCGTTGAGTTCGATGAACTCCTGCTGATCTTCCGGCACCTCGTCTTCGGAGAAGATCGCCTGAGCCGGGCACTCCGGCTCGCACAGTGCGCAGTCGATGCACTCGTCCGGGTGAATCACCAGAAAGTTCGGGCCTTCGTAGAAGCAGTCCACCGGGCAGACTTCCACGCAATCGGTGTATTTGCACTTGATGCAGTTGTCGGTGACGACGAAGGTCATGTCTAGCTATCTCCTCAGGCGTGTCAGGTAGGCGTTACGGTGACGCCCCTGCGAGTAGGCGGCACAGGCAAATGCCGCTTATCAAAAAAATGCGCGCGATTCTAGCAGCTTTCGCGGCGTATCAAATGCGTGATTTCAAGCTGTATAGCAGGTCCAGCGCCTGACGCGGCGTCACATCATCGGGATTGATCCGTCCCAATTCCTCGAGCACCGGGTGCGGCAGGCTGGCGAACAGGTCGCTCTGCATTGGTGGTGCCGGCTGGCCGGGCGCTATTCTCGGCGCTTCGTGCGCCAGGCTGGTGGTTTCCAGCCGCGACAGATGGTCGCGCGCGCGCTGGATGACTTCGCCCGGCACGCCGGCCAGCTGCGCCACCGCCAGGCCATAGCTCTGGCTCGCCGGCCCCGGCAGCACGTGGTGCAGGAAGACGATGCGCTCATTGTGCTCGGTGGCCGAGAGGTGGACGTTGGCCACCACCGGCTCGCTTTCCGGCAGCACGGTCAGCTCGAAGTAGTGGGTGGCGAACAGCGTGAACGCGCGCAGCTTGGCCAGGTGCTCGGCAGCCGCCCAGGCCAGCGAGAGGCCATCGAAGGTACTGGTGCCGCGACCGACTTCGTCCATCAGCACCAGGCTGCGATCGCTGGCGTTGTGCAGGATGTTGGCGGTTTCGCTCATTTCCACCATGAAGGTGGAGCGGCCGCCGGCCAGATCGTCCGAGGAGCCAATACGGGTGAAGATGCGATCCACCAGCGACAGCTCGCAGGCGGCTGCCGGAACGAAGCTGCCGATCTGCGCCAGCAGCACGATCAGCGCGGTCTGGCGC
>SWCC01000363.1_pt1 | contig 20910 bp, 22 predicted proteins | sample 4692971 | NCBI WGS metagenome assembly SWCC01 (sample SAMN10267277, study PRJNA491770) | bioreactor metagenome | isolation source: DHS bioreactor inoculated with subseafloor sediment | place: Japan: off Shimokita Peninsula | collected 2006-08 | reverse complement strand
ACCAGCATGTCATGCGTCAGGGAATTGGCCTTTTCGGGCCGGTTCAGGGTTGCCGTCCAGATGTCACCCGCGCGGGTATAATCGATCATATCAGCCCGATCTCTTTGCGCAGGCTCTCGTCACGCAGGGAGATTTCCTCGCCACAGAAACGATCTGCTGCGGGGCTGCACATCCAAAGCAGCGCGCGGGCGGGCCAATCAGCGGGAATGTGGTCTTCCCATGCCAGTTCACTGACCGGATTGATGCCGCTTGCCTTGATCTCGCGTTGCATTTGGGTGGCGACGGTGCCGGGTGACAAACCAATGACGCGAATGCCATTGGCGCTTTCCTCAAGATGGGCGGATCTACCAAGCATATTCACCGCAGCTTTGGACGCGCAATAAGCGCTCCATGCCTCGATGGCGTTATGCGCGGCACCGGAACTTACGGTCAAAATCGTCCCGCCACCGGCGTCTTTCATCACGGGCAACGCGGCGCGCATCCCGTTATAAACACCCTTGAGGTTGATATCGATGGCCAGCCCCCATTGGTCAGGGTCGGAATCTACCAAATGCGTGATCGGGTCGATGACACCGGCATTGTTGATCAGCACATCCAGACGACCAAACTCTTGCATCGTTTTATCAACCGCTGACGCCATTTCCCCAAAGCGGGCAACGTTGCAGGGGATCGCGATGGCCTGATGGCCGATCTCGCCTGCCAGATCAGCGATGGCATCCTGGGACCGAGCCAACAGCACCACATTCGCCCCTGCTTTGGCGAAACTGCGTGCAGCTTCTGCCCCGATACCGCGGCTTGCGCCCGTGATCATCACTGTCTTGCCTGTCATTTCCATGTCAATTCTCCCAAGTTTCAGCGTTTTATGGCTCGTAAATTTACCAATCAAATGTATTTAGTCGATACTTAGCACCTGCATAAACCGATACCAGCCCAAAGCCCAACCTTGGCCAAAAACTGCTTTGCCTTGTATGGTGGCCAATGCCAATTATCTATTAGGCGTAGACGAACCGGCACCGGTACGCATTCGACAAAGGAATTTTAATGATGATTCGTGTTCACACCATTTTGGGCTGTTCAGCTCTTGCCCTTTTGTCGACGGCGCAGATCGTAGCGGCAGATATCACCCCCAAAGACGTGTGGCAGGATTGGCGCAGCCATATGCAAGGCACGGGCTACCTGCTGACGGCGAACGAAAGCATGGCAGGTGACAGGCTGACGGTCAGCGACCTGCGGCTGGAACCGGTGACCAAGGACGAACAGGGGCAAATGTCCGTGTCCCTTGGCAGCATCAGCTTTGAACAGAATGACGACGGTAGTGTCGCCGTACTGCTGCCCTCCGTGATGCCTTTCTCGTTTACCACGACCCCGACAACGATGGATGCGGAGCCCGTCAATATGACGCTGACCATCACCCAGTCGGGCCAAGCGATGACAGTCAGTGGCACGCCCACCAATATGACCAGCATCTATACCGCCGGAACGGTCGGGCTGAGCATTGATCAGATGTCAGTGGGGGATGAAACGCTGGACGCTGACACGATCCAGGTGACCATGGCAATGCAGGATGTTGAAAGCAGAACAGACAGCACATTGGGCGCAATGCGCGATTATGCGCAAACTGCGACGATCGGTTCAGCCACCTATGACCTGAAATTCAAGAACCCTAACGAACCCGCGACCGCTATGGCCCAAGGCACGTCGGCCGACCTCAACTTTAAGTCCAACGGTCTTTTGCCGCTGGCGCTGGCACAGGTCAGCGATATGACGGGGCTGTTGCGTGCGGGAATGGACGTTGCAGGCACCATGACTGCGGGCAACAGCACCATGACCGTAGATATTGAAGACCCAAATAGCGGGAATATGGCCATCGCGATGGCCGCCGAAAGCGGCACGCTTACCTTTGAAACCAGCGCCGAGGGGATCAGCTATGCTGGTACCCGCGAAGGCATGACAGTTTCGGTTCAGCCGGCGGAATTCCCGTTCCTGCTGTCCTTTGCCATGGAAAATGCCGCCTTCAACCTAAGCGCGCCAGCGATGAAGTCAGACACACCGCAACATTTTGCCTTGGGTCTGAACCTGACCGATTTCACCATGTCGGATATGGTCTGGGGCATGCTAAATCCCCAAGGCACCTTGCCGCGTGACCCGGCCTCTGTTGCGCTGGATATGACGGGAACGGCGACGATGCTGTCTGATTATCTGGACATGCAGAATGCAGGCCAAATGGCTGGCACCATGGAGATGCCCGCCCTACCGGAAAGCGTTAAGCTGAATTCGCTGATCGTTGATGCGCTTGGCGCGCGGCTGACAGGCTTTGGTGCAGCGACCTTTGAAAACGCAGGCCCCACCGCACAAGATAGCACGCCGAAACCCACAGGGGCTGTTAACCTCAAACTGGTTGGCGGGAATACCCTGTTGAATACGCTGGTCGATTCCGGGTTGTTGCCCGCGCAAACCGCGATGGGCGCGCGTATGGTGATGGCGATGTTTGCGATACCCGGCGACGGGGATGACACGCTTGAAACCAAAATCGAATTCACCCGGTCCGGCGCAATTCTGGCGAATGGCCAGCGGATTAAATAGGCCGCTCTGTCTTTGCCCCGCAGCCCGGTCCCTTGCAGACAAGGACCCGGGCCGATAGCTACCCTGTGAAAGCTCAAGGAATATCCAAATGTCGCAATCCATTGATGCGCTGACCAAAGCGCTCTTGCATGCAGCCAAAAACGCTGGTGCTGATAGTGCTGACGCCATGGCCGTGCGCGGCACGTCGGTCAGTGTCGACGTGCGCGGCGGCGCATTGGAGCAGGCGGAACGGGCCGAAGGGGTAGACATCGGTCTGCGTGTTTTCGTGGGCAAGCGGTCGGCCAATGTGTCCGCGTCCGACACATCCACCCGCACAATCGAAGAAATGGCCACCCGCGCCGTCGCGATGGCGAAAGAAGCGCCAGAAGACCCCTATTCCGGTCTGGCCGATCCTGATCAATTGTCGACAAGCTGGGATATTGACGCGTTAGAGCTGTCCGACCCGACCCCCGAACCATCGCCGCAAACGTTGCAAGACGATGCGGCGCGGGCAGAAGCGGCAGGTCTAGGCGTCAAAGGAATTTCGCAAATACAATCCGCCAGCGCGGCCTATGGCGAACAACAAGTGTACCTAGCCGCCAGCAACGGTTTTGAGGGCGGATACACCCGCACGGATCGGGGGCTGTCTTGTGTCGCGATTGCGGGCAGTGGCACCGCGATGGAACGTGATTATGATGGCGACAGCCGCATTTTTCAGGCCGATCTACGCAGCCCCGAAGACATCGGCACCTTGGCCGCGCAACGTACCCTAGAACGGATGGATGCGCGCAAACCGCCAACAGGTGCCTATCCAGTTTTGTTTGACGAACGTATTTCTTCGACACTGATCGGGCATCTCCTGGCCGCCGTCAGCGGGTCGGCAATTGCGCGCGGCGCGTCGTGGCTGCGCGATGCGATGGGCGAACAGGTTTTGCCTGACGGCCTTTCGATTGTCGAAGACCCCCATCGCCCCCGCACATCCGGATCACGCCCCTTCGATGGCGAAGGCCTGCCCACAAATCGGCGCGTCATCGTGGAAAACGGCACATTAAAAGGCTGGACGCTTGATCTGGCAACGGCACGCAAGCTGGACATGGTCCCGACAGGCAACGCCGCACGCGGCCCCGGATCAAACCCCAGCCCTGCTGTGTGGAACATCGAACTGACCCAAGGCGACGCAACACGCGACGACCTGATCAAACAGATGGGAACCGGCTTGCTTGTTACCTCGATGATTGGGTCCACGATCAACCCGAATACTGGCGATTATTCGCGCGGTGCGTCCGGCCTGTGGATCGAGAATGGCGAAATCACCCATGCGATCAACGAATGCACCATCGCAGGCAATTTGCGCGACATGTTGGGCAGCATTATCCCCGCAAACGACGCACGCACGCATCTGAGCCGCGTTGTGCCGTCGCTTCTGGTTCCGGGAATGACCCTTGCCGGTGCATGATCTTGGCCTTTTGATCGACTGCGCCCGCAAGGCTGGCCAGATCGCCACGTCCTTTGCGGGGCAAACAGCGAAACGCTGGGACAAGCCGGGCGATGCCGGCCCCGTCACCGAGGCCGATCTGGCCGTGAATGCGATGATGCATGAAACCCTGACGGCAGCACGCCCCGATTATGGCTGGCTGTCCGAGGAAAGCGAAGATGGCGCAGGGCGGCTGGATCAATCCCACGTCTTTATTGTTGACCCGATAGACGGTACGCGCAGCTTTATCGAGGGGGCCGATACGTGGTCGCATTCCCTTGCCATCGCGCGGGACGGCGAGATCACCGCCGCTGTGGTGTTTCTGCCAATGCTCGACAGGCTTTATGCCGCCTCATTGGGCGGTGGTGCCACGCTGAACGATCAAACGATCGTCGCCTCTGGGACCAAAGGCCTTGAGAACGCGACCATACTTGCCACAAAACCCGTCATGGAAAAGCAGCATTGGATCGCCGGCGATCCCGGCTTTAAACGCGCGCATCGACCGTCATTGGCCTACCGGCTGGGGCTTGTGGGGCAAGGGCGGTTTGATGGCATGGTGACATTGCGCCAAAGTTGGGAATGGGACATCGCCGCCGGGGCGTTGATCGTGACCGAGGCCGGCGGGCACTGCACCGACAAATCCGGGGCATCTTTACGTTTTAACAACCCTGATCCGCGACTAAATGGCGTATTGGCGGCCGGTGCGTCGATCCATGCGGATTTGCTTGCTAGCCTTGCCCAGACGTGACCCATTGCCTTAGATAACGGCATCGGCATTCATCCGAGAACAAAGGACTGCACTATGACCCAACGCCTACACCTCGTCTTTGGCGGAGAACTGGTTTCGCCAACCGGAACAGCGTTTAAAAATGTAGATGACATTCACGTGGTCGGCATTTTCCCGAATTACGCCAGCGCCTATGATGCTTGGAAGAACGAGGCGCAGCGCACCGTAGATAATGCCCATATGCGGTACTTTATCGCGCATCTGCATCGTTTGCGCGACGAAGAAGCCGCTGCATCCTCGACCGAAGAACTGGGTTAAACCACTCATGGCGCGGTCGCTAGGGCTGACAGCGTATCGCGCCTATTCGGGGCGGGGTTCCCCATCGCCGTTTACACCTGTGGCGGATCGTCCGGAGGATGAGCTGGTGTGGTGCCATGCGCCCGAACCAGGTAGCTTGCTGGCCATTCAAGACCTTGCCACGCGCCTGTGCCGCAGCCGTTCAGGACTGCGCGTGCTGATCACCCTGCCGAAAGACGATGCCGGAGCCAAACGCCCGGCATCTACACATGCTGATGTGATCATTGACGATCTGCCTGACGATCACCCCACGTCCGTGGCTGCATTCATGGACCACTGGAAACCCAACGCATGTATCTGGGCTTGGGGTAAACTGCGCCCGAACCTCATTCTGGCGGCGGCCCAGCGGCACTGTCCATTGTTTTTGATCGATGCGGACAGCGGCGGGTTTGACGGGCGCCGCGACAGATGGATGGGGGATCTTACCTTCGATTTACTGTCGCATTTCTCGGCCATTTTTGCGCGGTCCGACGCCGGCTTTACACGGCTGGTCCGTCTCGGCCTTTCGCGTGATCACATCGAAATGACCTCTGCGCTTCAACCCGGCGGGCAGGCGCTTCCTTGCATCGATTCTGACATGGCGGATCTGTCTGCCACCTTGGTCGGGCGGCCCGTCTGGTTTGCCAATCAGATATTAGAAGACGAGCTTTCCACCGTTCTAAGGGCACACCGTCAGGCGTTGCGGTTATCCCACCGGTTGCTGCTAATTGTGATGCCCGCCGACCCTCGGCAGGCCGACAGTTTTGCCAAGACCATGACCGATCAGGAATTCCGCGTTTTCAGGTGGGGGGATCAGGGATATCCGGACAGCTCGACGCAAATTATGCTGGCAGATGACCCTTCTGAAATCGGGCTGTTCTATCGTCTGGCACCGGTGTCTTTTCTGGGCAGCTCCCTACACAGCGGTCCCGGCGGCTGTGACCCGTTCGAGGCCGCAGCCCTTGGGTCAGCCGTTCTTTATGGCCCAAAGGTGCGGCGGTTTTTACCCTCCTACACTCGCCTCGCAGCGGAAGGGGCAGCCCGGATCGTGAATGACGCCACAGCCCTTGGGACTGCCGTCAGCCGTTTGATCGCGCCAGATCAGGCGGCGGTGATGGCCCATGCCGGGTGGGACGTGATCAGCCGGGGCGCGGCCCTGACGGACAAGGTAATTGACCTGATCCAAGAAACCCTTGACCAGCAAGAGGCCCACAGATGAAACGCGCACCGTCATTTTGGCATCTGCCCAAACCCGACTGGCGCGCGCGCCTGTTGCAGCCTCTTGGCGCGTTATACGCCAAAGCCACGGCGCGGCGTCTGGAAAATGGATCGCCCGTGCAGCTGGATATTCCTGTGGTTTGCGTTGGTAACATCAATGCAGGTGGCACGGGCAAGACCCCGACCGTGATTGCGGTGGTCGAACATCTACGGAATATTTACCACACCCCGCATGTGGTTTCCCGCGGGTACGGGGGCACCGAAAAAGGGCCGCTTTTGGTTGATCCGTCAAGACATTCTGCAGCGCAGGTCGGGGATGAACCGCTGCTGCTGGCAGCCTTTGCGGATGTCTGGGTTTCGCAGGACCGCGCTGCAGGGGCCCGTGCAGCAGCGGCTGCAGGGGCAAGCGTTGTTGTGCTGGATGACGGCTTTCAAAATCCGGCACTAAAGCAGGATCTAAGCATCGTTGTGGTGGATGCGGCCAAGGGGTTTGGCAACGGGCTTTGCCTGCCAGCCGGCCCCCTGCGCGAACCTGTGCAAACGGGATTGGCCAGGGCAGACGTGCTGCTTTCCATTGGTACGCCAGCGGATCAGGCAGCGTTTGAAGGCACCCCCCTTCCCGCCGGTCTGCCGCATGTCCAGGCGGAACTCGCGCCGTTGCAAACCGGCATGGACTGGTCTGATACACGGGCGTTGGCCTTTGCCGGAATTGGCCACCCGGAGAAGTTTTTTGCCACCCTGCGCGCGCTTGGTGCTGACATTGTCCACGCCGAGGCACTGGATGATCACCAGCCGCTGACACGCGCGCTGATGACACGGTTGGAAGCAGATGCCGCTGTCAGGGGCGCGCAATTGGTGACCACGGAAAAAGACGCCGTTCGCCTGCCAGCGGCATTCAGGATGAAGGTGATCACCCTGCCGGTGCGGTTGAAAATGGACGATAACAACGCCATCATCCAAGCCTTGAACGCGCTTCCCAAGCCCGCGTAGGCAGCCGGAATTTTCGAAAATTCCGGCCCGTTTTCTTTCAAAGAAAACGCCCGCGCGGCCTAGCCAACGTCATCTTCGCCTAGCTTGGGTGCCGCGCGATGCAGCGCCAGTTCGGCCCCTGAAAACACAAAGGGTGATCTGATGCCCGGCACGCCGTCCAGTTCGACTTTCATGCCACGTGCGATGACCTGAGGATCGTTGAACATATCCTCCATGTCGTTGATCGGCCCGGCAGGCACACCTTTTTCTTCGCAGGCTGCCAGCAGATCGTCGCGGGTACGCTGACGCGTCGCATCATTCAACCGGCGGATCATCTCGGAGCGGTTAGCGACGCGGTCGGCATTCTTGGCATAATCCGAGGCGACGGCCATGTCATCCAGCCCGAGCATGCGGCACAGACGTTGAAACTGACCATCATTACCCGTCGCGATAATCAGATGACCATCTGAGGTTTCGAACACTTCGTAGGGCGTCAGGTTGGGGTGCGCGTTGCCCATGCGATGCGGGGCCTTGCCCGTGGTAAGATAGTTCATCGCCTGATTGCCCGTGACGGCCACAGCGCAGTCCAGCAATGCCATATCGATATGCTGGCCAACGCCGGTTTGGCTGCGCTGATGAACGGCGGCAAGGATCGCGGTCGTCGCGTAGATACCTGTGAAAATATCCGTGATCGCCATGCCGTGCTTTTGGGGCTGGCCGTCCGCTTCTCCGGTGATCGACATCAGGCCGGACATCCCTTGGATGATAAAGTCATAGCCCGCGCGGTGCGCATAGGGGCCGTCCTGACCAAAACCTGTGATCGAACAATAGATAAGGTTGGGGAATTGTTCGGACAGGCTGGCGTAGTCCATGCCGTATTTTGCCAATCCGCCGGTTTTGAAATTCTCGATCAGAATATCAGCATCGGCCAAAAGCTCTTTCATTTTGGCCTGACCCTCGTCTGTGGTCAGGTCAACGACAACCGAGGCCTTGCCCCGGTTGGCCGAATGAAAATAGGACGCCGATTTATCATCGCCCCGTTCAATAAAGGGAGGACCCCACTGCCGGGTGTCATCGCCCGCGGGGCTTTCCACTTTGATAACTTCGCAGCCAAGATCCGAGAGTGTCTGACCGGCCCAAGGGCCTGCCAGAATGCGCGCCAGCTCAATTACCTTGAGCCCTTCGAGTGGGGCCGCCATCAGTCAGCCAAGGCTGCGTCGATGATTTCTTTCATCTCGGCGTAGGGCATGTTCGAATATTTTTCACCGTTGATGATAAAGCTTGGCGTGCTGGTAATATCGTCGGCCTTCTGGTTCTCTTCCCACCAGGCGACCAGCGTTTGTGCTTGTTCGCCATCCTGCAAACAGGCCTCGAGCGTATCGTTTTCGATCCCTGCAAGGCGGCCAATTTTACGCAGCTCTTCCACGATGGCGGCAGGTTCACCCGCGCGGACCCATTCGGACTGACCCTTGTAGATCAGATCGGCAATGCCGTGGAATTTTTCCTGACCACCGCAGCGCGCAACCATGGATGCCCACAAACCGTAGCGGTCAAAATATACTTCGCGGTAGGTAAAGCCGATTTTATTGGTATCGATATAATCGGCCTTCAATTGCTTATACGCGCCTTGATCGAACGCGGCACAATGCGGGCAAGTGAACGACGCGTATTCCACGATCTGCACAGCAGACTCTGGATTGCCGAGGCTCATTTCCTGAATTGTTGATGTATCCACATCGGCTGCTTCTGCTGACTGTGCATTTGCGGCCCCCGCAATGGGGTTAAGCTGGGTGCTGTTCGTTGCGTCTGTACCGCTAAATACAAACCAGCCGCCTACGGCAACGGCAGCCACAGCCGCAAGAATTGGGAAAGTGCGTTTCATCTGATTTCCTTTGTCAGCGTTTTGTCTTGTTCAATATGTTCTCGCCCAGACGTGCAAGGGCATCGCGCAGGCTTTCGTCGCCCATTGCGCCAACCGCTTCGGTCGCGCGCTGGCGAATGATCGGGTCATCCAGTTTTTCTTTGCGGGTCTTGGGCTTTGCCTCGAATGCGACTTGCCCTTCGGCAAATCCTGTCGCCGCCGTTTGCGTGACCCGGACGCGGGCAATCGCATTATAGCCGTAAACCGCGTTCACCTTGGCGCGCAATTGTTCCTTTTGCATTTCCAGCATCGGTGCATTCGACCCTGTCGTAAGCAAGGTCAGCGTCGCCCCCATGCCAGCGCGCCCATAGCTCACCTCGACCGGTCTCGAGATCGACGAGACATCCTCGCCCACGATCTCGGCCCATTGGGTCAATAAACGCGATTGCGCGAATCCACGGGTTTCGCTGGCCTGACGGATCTTGGCCGAAAGCAGGCTATCTGTGCGTTTAAACCCTTTTGTACTGGAACGCCGCGGCGGCATGACTATCTTTCTTTCGTGAATAACGGCTAACACTATAGCGATGTGCCACAACATAACGATACTGCGCCGCATCGCCAGCCCATCCCCACCGCAAAGGCCATAAAGATTGCGTGACACTAACGAAACAAGCGACCTGCCGCACATCTTGCTGGAGTGGTATGATGTTCATGCCCGCACAATGCCGTGGCGTGTCGCTCCGGCGGACCGAAAAGCAGGCCAGCACCCCGATCCCTATCGCATATGGTTAAGCGAGGTGATGCTGCAGCAAACCACTGTGGCCACGGTACGCGACTATTTTCAGCGGTTTATCGCGCGTTGGCCCACGGTCACTGATCTGGCCGCAGCACAAGATGCCGATGTGATGGGGGAATGGGCCGGGTTGGGCTATTATGCCCGCGCACGAAACCTGCTGAAATGTGCGCGCGCTGTGGTTGCCGATCATGGCGGACAGTTTCCCGCCGACCACGCCCAGCTACTCAAACTGCCGGGCATTGGCCCCTACACCGCAGCCGCCATTTCATCGATTGCGTTTGATCTGCCCCACGCTGTTCTTGATGGCAACGTAGAGCGCGTGCTGGCCCGTATTTACGATATTCACACGCCGCTGCCCGCAGCCAAGCCCGAACTGATGGACCACGCCATCGCCCTGACCCCGACACACCGTCCCGGCGACTATGCTCAGGCCGTGATGGATCTGGGTGCCACCATCTGCACCCCGAAATCCCCCGCTTGCGGCATATGCCCGTGGCGCGACCCTTGTCTTGCGCGGCAACGTGGCACTGCGCCCGAATTACCGAAAAAGACCCCGAAAAAACCCAAACCCATCCGCCACGGCACCGTGTATTTAACCCGACGCGATGATGGCGCATGGTTGTTGGAAACCCGCCCCGACAAGGGGCTGCTGGGTGGTATGCTGGGGTGGCCCGGTTCCGACTGGATCGACGCCGGCGAGGACCGCCCCCAAGGCACGCCACCCGCCGCCGCCGATTGGCAGACCGTGCCCGGCGAGGTGCGCCACACCTTTACCCATTTCCATCTGATGCTGACCGTCATGTATGCCGCAAACCCGCAAGACATCTTGCATCCCGATGCCCAATTCATCGCCCCCGATCAATTCCGCCCGTCCGACCTGCCCACGGTCATGCGCAAGGCATTTGATTTGATCCGGTAGCGGCAGCAAGCCACAGTGACAGAGCATGATCAAATACGTTATGATGAAACAGTGACTTTAAAGGCTACACTAGCATGACCACAAAGATCCCCGACATCAGCCCCCAGCAGTTGGCTCATATCAACCGCGCCGTGCCGTTTGCGTTGTCCTTTCTGCTGGTGCCCTTGGTGTGGATCACCGCCTTTGTCGGCGGTTGGACTGTTGTGCTTTTGCCAATTGTTACGTGGTACTTGTTTTCAATAATCGACAGCTTTCTGGGGCTGAACCTAGATAACGCCGACCCCGAAGCAACGGATGACGATCTTTTTTGGTATCGCATGATCACGCTGCTTTGGATGCCCGCGCAATTTCTGACGCTGTTCGGGCTGCTTTGGTATGTGCCACAGGCCGAACATTTAGGCGGTTGGGAGAAATTCTTTGTGTTTTTTGGGGTCGGTGTGATGACCGGAACCATTGGCATAAATTACGCCCATGAATTGATGCATCAAAAGAACAAAATTGAACGGTTTTGGGCCGATGCGCTTTTGGCGATGGTTCTATATTCGCATTTCCGGTCTGAACATTTGCTGGTGCATCACCGCTACGTGGCGACGCCCCGTGATCCCGTAACGGCGCATTACAGCGAAGGATTTTACCGGTTTTTCCCACGCGTATTGCGCCAAAGTTTGCGGTCCTCATTTCGCGCTGAAAAGGCGATGTTGGCCCGCAAAGACCGCCCTTGGACAGATCGGCGCAACCCGTTTTTCAGATACTGGGCATTGCAAGCAACGTTCCTATTTCTGGCGGTCCTATTGGGCGGTTGGGTCGGGCTGCTGCTGTTCTTGGTTCAGGCCGGCACCGCGATCTGGCAGCTTGAACTGGTGAATTACGTTGAACATTATGGCCTGACCCGCAAACATCTAGGTGACGGCAAATATGAACACGTGCACCCGCGTCATTCGTGGAATGCGGCCCACCGCGCCTCGAACTGGCTGCTGATCAATTTGCAGCGTCATTCGGACCACCATTACAAACCTGATCGCCGGTTTCCGGTGCTGCAAAATTACGGCCAAGAGGCTGCGCCACAATTGCCCTATGGGTATCCGGTGATGACCGTCATGGCGATGATGCCTCGGGTCTGGCGACGGGTGATGAACCCGCGCGTTCGCAAATGGCGCGAGATGTATTATCCCGAAATCACGGACTGGACGGCCTATAACAAAGGGACGACCCCCTACCCGCGTTGACGCCATTTTAATCTGCGTCTGCCATAGCTGAAGCCGTTCTGGGTCATGGTGGGGGTTTTCATGTCACGTCAGCAAAACAAGCAAATAGTCGGGGGTACGAAGGCACCGCCTGCCTGCTTGATCATCGAAGACAGCACATTCGATCAAATCAAAATGACCCGTATGATCAACAAAAACATATCGGGCACGCAGATCTATGTGGCAACGACGCTGCGCGAGGCGCGGCAGACATTGGCAAAATACCCGATATCGGTGATCTTGCTCGACAATCACTTGCCCGATGGCCTTGGCGCGGACTTCGCCGTCGAATTGGCAGAGCTCAAGATTTTCTCGCATATCGCGGTGGTCATGGTCAGCGATTGGCCGACCCCCTTTATGTGGGCCAAGGCCGCTACCGCTGGCGTTCTGCATGTCGTGAACAAGTCAGAGTTCGGCCAACAATATGTGCTGGATGCCTTCAAACATGCGCAGAAAAAGACAAAACCGCGTCTGCACTAGGGTGCCGCACAACGAAAAAGACCCCGCCAAACAGGCGGGGCCAAGGTGAGTGCTCCCTGAGGCGTGCATTCATACAGAAGGACGCGGGGCACCGGCGGTGTTCATAAAACTTGTGTGAAAAGGCGTGGCCTAGTTGGCCATTTCCGCCCTGATTTGCTGGCGCAAGATATCGATCGGCACGCGTTTGCCGTCTTTCTTGTAGCACCAGTATGTCCATCCATTACAGCTGGGTGCCTTCTCATAGGCGGCCCCCACTTGGTGAATGGATCCTTTGACCTCGTTACCGATCAACGTGCCATCAGCACGAACCTTGGCCGAATAACGACCATTCAACGAATACAGCTCTTCGCCCGGGCGCAGCATGCCGCGTTCAACCAACTGGCCAAACGGCACACGCGGCTCGGCCCGCTTGGATGTTGTGGTCTGCAACGCTTCTTTGTCGAACTTGCGAACGGATTTGATGCGCTTTTCAGCAACCTTACGGTACGCTTCTTCACGCTCGATCCCGATGAAATCACGGCCCAACATCTTGGCGACAGCACCGGTGGTACCCGTACCAAAAAACGGATCCAGAACAACGTCGCCCGGGTTGGTCGAACCGACCAAGATACGGTGCAGCAGGCTTTCGGGTTTTTGCGTTGGATGTGCTTTGTCACCGGCGTCGTCTTTCAGACGCTCATGGCCATTACAGATCGGCAAAACCCAATCGCTGCGCATCTGGATGCCTTCGTTCAGCGCTTTCAACGCCTCATAGTTAAACGTGTATTTTGCGTTCTCGTCTTTCCCCGCCCAGATCATCGTCTCGTGCGCGTTGGTAAAGCGTTTGCCGCGAAAGTTCGGCATCGGGTTGGATTTGCGCCAAACAACGTCATTCAAGATCCAGTAACCTTGGTCTTGCAACGCAGCACCGACACGGAAGATGTTATGATAGCTGCCGATAACCCAGATTGCGCCATTCGGCTTTAGCAACCGGCGTGCGGCCTTAAGCCAGGCGCGGGTGAATTCATCATATACTGCAAAGCTCGCAAACTGGTCCCATGCGTCATCGACGGCATCAACCTTCGAGTTGTCAGGGCGATGCAAATCACCCCGCAATTGCAGGTTATACGGCGGGTCCGCAAAGATCAGATCGACTGATCCCTCGGGCAGCGCATTCATCGCATCAATGCAATCGCCCGCAATAATTGTATTCAAGGGAAGTGCCTCAGCACCCTTTGTCATCGTCTTCATAATATCTGCCTCTGCCCCGGCACATTGTGTGCTCTTGGTTGAGACTAAGATGCCCTGACAGATGATTCGTGGTCAATTTCTTTTTTGAATCAACTAGTTAGTTATTTTCCTTGATACAACATATTGTGTACGGGCTTGAACAAACGTCTATGGTGTGGGGTTACCCCAAGATTTCGAAGCGCCTCTATGTGTCTTTTTGACCCGTATCCCATGTTGGTTTCCCATCCATAGCCCGGGTGCTGTTGCGCCAATGACAACATGACATGATCCCGACATATTTTCGCCATGATTGACGCCGCCGAAATCGATTGAGACCGCGCATCCCCTTTGATGATCGTCTGCGCTTTGATCTTCAGGTCGCGCGGCAGCATATTACCATCGACCAGCGCAAAGTCAGCCGGCTGTTTCAGCCCGTCCAACGCACGCACCATCGCAAGATGGCTGGCCCGTAAAATATTCAGCTCTTCAATTTCCGCGACCGATGCATGGGCAATGCTCACATCAGCGACTTGCATGATCTCCTCATACAATCGCTCCCGCGCCTTTTTGCTCAGCTTCTTTGAATCGTTCAATCCATCGGGGATACGGGACGGGTCCAACACAACAGCTGCCGCGGTCACGGGCCCGGCCAATGGCCCGCGGCCAACTTCGTCTACCCCTGCAACGCGCATATATCCGCGCGCATAGGCGTCACTCTCGAATTCAAAATCTGGTCCCATCCCGCCCTGAAACCCCAGACGTCACCGATTCTCAACCCCTAGGTCTTCTCTGGCTCAACAATATCCTCGCCGAAGGCGCACATCCGCGCCACGCAGTAACATTAAAAAGGGAGAAGTGCCCGAACACCTCTCCCTTCCATCCGGATGAACTCAAGGTTCCCCGGTTTTAGCGCGGGTTACCCCCGCGCCAAACTGTATCCAGCGCCGCGCAGACACCGGGCATCATAGCCACTGCGGGTTCCTTGGAAGGTTCTGATCGTCTGCGCACAATGCTGCGGCAACCGGTTTGCATGACGAAAATTCTTCTGCAGACAGCGGCTGCCAAACATCACCACCTGACCGCGACGGGTGTCATAGCTTCGAAAACAGCTTTGCGGCAAAAGCTTGCTGTCTTGCCGCTGGTGGCGTTTCTGCTCGCGGTACTTCTGCGGCAACGGCCGTGGCTGGACCCGATCGCGCGTGACGACGTGACCGCGGTTTACGTGACCCTGATTGGCATGCTCACGATTTTGACGGTCTTTGTTATTGTCATGAATAATCTTGCCGACAATTGCCACGCCCAACACCCCCGCCGCTATTCGCGCCAAATCACGGTTGCGATCCCCCGCCGCGGCTGATGTCGCACTTAAGCCAGTGATCGCGATTGAAAGCGCGGCGATGGTTGCAATAAATTTATGATACATGGTCTGATCCTTTCAAAACGGGCACGGGTCCAGACCCATGCAAAGCCAAAACTGTTTTCGGCCTCTGGGATCAAATTGGGCTCTCCCCCATCAGACAGGCAATAACAGCCCGATGTTATCGGATATCAACGCGGCCAGCCTCGATGGATATTGAATACCCAAGCATAAAAGCGCACAGTTTCAGGCATGAAACACACGCTATATACCTTGGTGATAACCGCCGCTCTTAGCTTGGCCGCTTTGCCGCTTCAGGCTGCCGGATGCTATGCGGACTATAAGGCTAAACAGGAAAACCCGCTGCGGCTCCACTACGGCGTCGCGCAAATCACGGGGGAGTGCAGCATAAACTCTGCCCACGCCCAACTGTCGCAACGCCTCGCGGCCAACGGCTGGACATTGCTCAACATCGTCTCGGTGTTTGGCGATGATGGACTAACCCAAAGGAAAGACAGTGCCGGACCAAACTTCCTCCGCTTCTGAGATGCGCCGCGCCGGTGGCCGGTTTGTCGGCGGTGGAATTGCCGCCGTTACGCTGATTTTGCTGATCGGTGCAGGGCTGCTGCTCTGGGCCCTGCCCGATGCCAATGCGTTTAATGCGCAGGTCGAACGCATCTTTGTCGAAAACGATGACCTGACAACCCAAGCCGAAATCAAGTTGCTCGAAATCCTCGCGCAATCCGGCACCGCATTTTCCGAGACACTTGCCAGCTACCGCATTGTCATCATCGTCTTGCTTGTGTTCGCCACAGCAATGCTCATCGCCGCCCTCGTTTTTCTGATCATGCTCGTCGGCTTCAACCGCCGTATGGCCCAAATCGAACGCGTCGGTATCCAAGTCAACTCCCTGCTCATCAGCCGCGAGGAAAACACCGTCTACCTCAACAACCTCGGCTTCAAGCTGACAGCCGCGGCGATGGAAACCATGTCCGTCCTTGCCGAAGCTCGCATGGACGATGACGTTCTGTCAGGGTCAGAAATCGAAGGCGTCATATCCGGCCGCAACGCTTCAGACTGTGACGAAGCAGCAGGTGCCACGCGGATCAAGCGGTTGCGCGACACGCTTGGCAATCAGATTGTATCGGAACTGCTCGTTAAAAACATCGCCCGCCGGGGCTATATGCTGGCCATCGACAAGGACGTGATCAAGGTTCTCTGACCTTTTCATTTTGCCAACTAAACTCCGGGGGAGCCGCCAAATGGCGGCGGGGGCAGCGCCCCTACTGGACAGTGGTCAATTCATCACCCTAGTGTGCGTTTGAATTACATTGCCAAGGAACACGCCCATGCCAGCCCCTCATAATCCGTTCAAGCACGCGCTCGAAAACGGCAAAACGGTTTTCGGCTGTTGGCTGGGCCTTGCCGACCCGTATAGCGCCGAACTGATGGGGACAGCGGGCTTTGATTGGCTTGTGATTGACGGCGAACATTCTCCCAACGATCTCCGTTCAATTCTTGCCCAGCTACAAGTTCTCGAAGCGTCGTCCAGCCACCCTGTTGTCCGCGTCCCGATTGGCGAAACCTACTTGATCAAACAAATCCTTGATGCCGGCGCGCAGACCATTTTGGTCCCCATGGTTGATAATGCCGACCAAGCCAGACAGCTCGTGCGTGACGTTACCTATCCGCCCCATGGCAACCGTGGTGTCGGCTATGCCCTGTCCCGCGCGGCACAGTTTTCAAAGATCGCCGATTACGGGCTGACCGCAGACGAACAGATTTGCCTGTTGGTACAGGTGGAAAGCCGCAAAGGTCTTGAGAACCTTGATGAAATCCTCGCAGTTGACGGGATCGACGGCGTGTTCATCGGCCCCGCCGATCTTGCCGCCGATATGGGGCATATGGGCAATGCAACACATCCTGATGTGATGGCCGCAATTATGGGGGCCATTGCCAAGATTGATGCCTCGGGCAAAGCTGCCGGCATCCTATCGACCCAAGACGACATGACCCATGCCGCAATCAAGGCAGGCGCGCGCTTTGTCGCCGTTGGGGCTGATATCCTGATCCTCAGCCACGCGGCACAGTCCTTGGCCACAAAATGGAATGATACACTCAAATGACACGCGGCATCGCCCTGCTGGGCTTGGGCTATATCCTTAGCCAGTTTTTTCGCGCCTTTCTGGCTGTCCTTAGCCCTGCGCTCAGGTCCGATATCGGTGCCGGACCAGAGGATCTCGCCTTTGCGTCGGGGCTATGGTTTTTTGCTTTCGCCGCCATGCAACTGCCCGTCGGGTGGGCGCTGGATACCGTCGGGCCGCGCCGGACGGCCGCAGCGCTTTTGTTGATCGGCGGCGGCGGTGGTGCTGCTGTGTTTGCTTTGGCGACGGTACCCCTGCACATCCACATTGCGATGGTTTTGATCGGGATCGGCTGTGCGCCTGTCTTAATGGCGTCTTACTATATCTTTGCCCGTGAATATCCGCCCGCCCGTTTCGTGGTTCTGGCGTCTGTCATGGTCGGCGTAGGGACCTGCGGCAACCTTGTGGCGTCCTATCCCATGGCCATTGCCGCGGGAACAATCGGCTGGCGCGCGTCGTTGTGGGCGCTTTGCGCCATCACCAGCCTGACAGCCTTCGGCATTTGGGCGGTGGTGAACGACCCGGCCACCCCCGAAGGCGAAGCGCGCGGCAGCCTTTTGGCGGTTTTCAAGATCAAAGCGTTGTGGTTCATTTTTCCGATTATGGCCGTCAGCTATGCCCAAGTGGGCGCGCTGCGGGGCCTTTGGGTCGGTCCCTATTTCGAAGACGTGTTTGGCGCGGATGCGCATCAAATCGGTTTGGCGACGTTGTTAATGGGGGCGGCCATGGTTGCCGGTACATTCGCCTACGGCCCGCTTGACCGCATGGTGGGCAGCACGAAATGGGTCGTCGTCGCAGGCACCACCCTGAACCTATTGGCGTTGTTGGGACTGATCTTTTTCCCGGCAAGTGGTTTGATACTGGCAACGTTCCTGATGGCTGCTATCGGCTTTTTCGGCGCAACCTATGCTGTGATCATCTCGCACGGGCGCAGCTTTCTACCGCCTCAGCTGATCGGGCGGGGCATGACCTTGTTGAATCTGTGCAGCATCGGCGGCGTGGGCGTGGCGCAGTTTTTATCAGGTCGCGCCTTTGGTGCCAGTCAACCTGCAATCACCGCGCAGGCACCGTATGTCGTGATTTTCACCTTGTTCGCCGGGATGATGGCCGCAGGGTTGTTTGTCTATCTGTTTTCACGTGACACACCCCATTAACGCGCACCCCCTTTCCCCGCCCCGCCAAGCGGTATAAGACGCGCGCACCATCACGTTTTAGTATTGGAGTTTTAAGATGGGTTATCGCGTCGTCATCGCGGGTGCCACTGGTAATGTGGGCCGTGAAATGCTGAACATTCTGGCCGAGCGCCACTTCCCTGTGGATGAGATCGTGGCACTTGCCTCGCGCAAATCTATGGGATCCGAAGTCAGCTTTGGCGATAAGACACTCAAGACGAAAGACCTTGATACGTTCGATTTCACGGGCTGGGACATGGCGTTGTTCGCCGTAGGGTCCGAGGCGACCAAGAAATACGCACCCAAGGCCGCCAAGGCTGGTTGCGTGGTCATCGATAACTCGTCGCTGTACCGCTATGATGCGGATATTCCGTTGATCGTCCCCGAGGTAAACCCGCAGGCAATCCACGGGTATTCCAAGAAAAACATCATCGCGAACCCGAATTGTTCGACCGCACAAATGGTTGTTGCCCTCAAACCGCTGCATGATCGCGCCACGATCAAGCGCGTTGTCGTGTCGACCTATCAGTCGGTGTCCGGTGCGGGCAAAGACGGTATGGACGAGCTGTGGGATCAGACAAAATCGATCTACAACCCGACCGACGACAAGCCAGCACGCAAGTTCACCAAACAGATTGCATTCAACGTGATCCCGCATATCGACGTCTTTATGGACAGCGGCGATACGAAAGAAGAATGGAAGATGATGGTCGAGACGAAGAAAATCGTCGACCCCAAAATCAAAGTCACCGCGACTTGCGTCCGTGTCCCTGTCTTCGTCGGCCACGCCGAATCGATCAACATCGAATTCGAAGACCACCTGGACGAAAACGAGGCCCGCGACATCCTGCGCGAAGCCCCCGGCGTCATGGTGATCGACAAGCGTGAAGACGGTGGATACGTGACCCCCGTTGAATGTGCCGGCGATTTCGCGACGTTCATCAGCCGCATCCGTCAGGACAGCACAATCGACAACGGCATTAACCTGTGGTGCGTTAGCGACAACCTGCGCAAGGGCGCTGCGTTGAACGCCGTGCAGATCGCAGAACTGCTGGGCCGTGAAGTGCTGAAAAAAGGCTAAGCGCCTAGGCTATTTGACAATCAAGGGCTCGCGTATTTCGCGGGCCCTTTTGCATTTTGCGAAACACAGGGCGGGGTTATCGGGCCGCCTCAGCAAGCCCGCCAGCCCTAGGCCGCTTGTTGAGCGATTTCGTCTATGGCGAAGTCGAACCAAAGTTCACCCTGTCTGTATTCGCCTTTGATAAGATGCCCGGGTCGGTGCACTTCGGGAAAATCATCCGCCCAGTCACGGAAACGGTCGTTCGTTAGGATAACGGCACCCATGTCGCGTGCGGCATTCAAGATGTATGGGTCTGCGGGCGTCCCCTTTGGCACAACCATCACGTTTTCCAGTGGTAAGTTCAGCAGCCGGCTCATCGCCTTGTCATCACGATACTCACCAGAAAAAAGATAGCCCGCATTTGCGTCAAACATGACGCCCAGATGAAAGCCCTGCTTTTTCAGATGATTAACAACGTCCTGCACGCATTCGACACGCGGCGTGCCGTCGCGCCAATACATCACGTTAGACCCGTCAATCACGATCAATCTGCCGGCCGAGGCGGCCCGCCTCGTGCGTAATTGCCACGTTTCGCGGAACAAAATGACGATGCTTGCAACGGCGCAGGGCCCCGCGATCAGAATAGCATCCGACCAAACGGGGGAAGACATCGACAAAACGACGCCGCCCACAGAAGCGAGAAGTAATACGGTGGATACAATCATAACGCGAGAAAACCACCCCGCGCGTTCATGGGCAAGTACAAATAAATGTACTGCCCATTTTCCGCCGATCGCAGTTATACGGGCAAGAACACTTCCTTGTCCGCGCTATAACACTCAAGCCCGCCTTCGCCGATGTCCGTCCACAATCCGTGCAGCGTCAGCTTGCCGTCTTTGACCTTTTCCGCGATCCACGGAAAGGTCATCAGGTTCTCAAGTGACGTCATAACGGCGTGCTTCTCAAGCTGACGAACCTGTTCCGCACGGTCCTCGATGTCAGCGACAATCTCGTATTTCGGGCGAAGGATATCCATCCAACGGCCGACAAAGCTGCTTTTTTCATCCAGTTGCGGGGCTTTACCCTGACACATATCGATGCAGCCCTGCACGCCGCCGCAGTTGGAATGCCCCAATACAATCAGGTGCGCGACCTTGAGCGATTGCACGGCATATTCCACCGCCGCAGAGGTCCCGTGCTGCTGGCCATCGGGGCTGAACGCCGGCACCAGGTTCGCAATATTGCGGTGAATAAAGAATTCGCCCTGATCCGCGCCGAAAATCGACGTGACGTGAACGCGGCTGTCACAGCAGGAAATCACCATCGCGCGCGGATGTTGTCCGTCGCTGGCAAGACGCCGATACCACGCTTGGTTTTCGGCA
>SWCC01010102.1_pt1 | contig 21113 bp, 12 predicted proteins | sample 4692971 | NCBI WGS metagenome assembly SWCC01 (sample SAMN10267277, study PRJNA491770) | bioreactor metagenome | isolation source: DHS bioreactor inoculated with subseafloor sediment | place: Japan: off Shimokita Peninsula | collected 2006-08 | reverse complement strand
CGACCGTAAAAGTTTTTGCCCCTTCGCCGCTAACGCCGAAACATAATAAACAGCGTTTGTGGAAAAATCACTGAAAGAGGAAATCTGAAGAAAATATTTCACATCGTCTCCGTCTGTATCCGCTGTTGTGAATGAAAGAGTTGGCGTATTATCCCCTATCCACGAATCCGCCGCCGGACTTAAAGCCGACGGTGCTGTCGGTGCCGTATTTATCGCCTCAGGAGTCGTGTCAGTTGAGACACCTGTGGCGTAATTCGTTGACGTATCAAAAGAATATGCCTTGAAATAATATGTTGTTCCATTGGCAAGAGTCGTTACTGAAAGCGCCTGTGCGCCCTTCGCCACATTTTCGCACCAGTCACCCCCGGGGCCTGTCCCTGCCCCATCCGTATAAGCTGTCCCGTCACTGGGGGCGGTAAAAGTATTGTCCGTATCTCTCACTATAAGTATTTTTAGTAAATCTGCGTCGGCCGGGTCTGTCCAGCCCAATGTCGCCTGAGAATTTCCCGGAGTCGCACTAAAGCTTGTCACATCCGCAGGCGGTGTTGAGTCTATAGGTGTCCTGAATACCACAAAATGATTGATGGCGCTGTCAAATTTTTTCCAAACTGAATTTGTTGAATTGGAATCCACCGTTCGCGCTCGCCAGTGATATGTCACCCCTTCCGTAAGACTGCCTACCGTTATTGTTTGTGTAGAACCACTGGCAACAAAAGTTCCCGCGTCTGTCGCCACGCCTGAAAATGCTGTATCTATATCCCTTAACTCTATCTCTAATTTCACATTATTGCTATCCGGATCACTTATCATCGCTGAAAATTTAACGGTCGCTGATGGCGCTTCATCACCCACGGCAATTGATGTCGTACCGTCACTCTGAAACTGACCCGTCTTCGTCGTCGGCCCCATATCAGGAGTATTCGGCGAATTATTTGAAGGGCTCAACCCCATAAACTCGGCGTCATCCAGCAGCGGTTGATAAACATCCGTTTCTGCTGTTTTTCCTGCCACTGAAAATCTCGCCTGTGTAGCGGTGGCGGGAGCAGTAGCCGTTGAAAATATTAATTTTTCCCATATTTCCCAATCGGATAGTATGAGGTCTCCCGATAAAGATTCAGATAGAAAACCATCACTCGCGTCATACCACCTGATACCCAACCTGAAGAAAGCATCAAATATCTTGGCTCCGCCGCCCGGAGAAGGCATATTCGCCCAGATTCCCACATAATAATCCTGGCCGGCAGTGACCGTACAGGTTGCCGAATAAATTTCCCGGCCGGAATATGCGGTAGTAAAATCATTCAGCATACAACTGCGGGTATCCCGCACAGTAGTTTCATTACCAACAATCGCGGAAGCCGTCCCTATTTCTTCCCAGCAGGGATCAGTCGATACCTGGGAGTCGTCTTCAAATCCGTAATGCCACTGTCCCAGCGCGGTTGGAAGCAGATTTACCACACCACTTCCCACTGCAAGCGTCACGTTTGTTGATACACCGGTCGCATAATTCGTGGATGTGTCAAAGGAGTACGCCTTGAAATAATATTTTGTACCGTTACTAAGGCCAGTTACCAAAAGCGTTTCATCACCGGCCGAAACATTCGCGCACCAGTCACCCCCGGGGCCTGTTCCGGCGCCATCCGTATAAGCTGTTGCGTCGCCGGGTGCGGTAAAAGTATTGTCCGTATCTCTAACTATAAGTATTTTTAGCAAATCTCCATCTGCCGGGTCTGCCCATCCCAGTGTCGCCTGTGTATTCCCCGGGGTTGCTTCAAAAAGCGTTGCATCCGCCGGCGGCGTCGTATCAGACGGCGAGCTAAAAACAAAAAAATGATTGCCTGCCCCGCCGTTAAATACCGTCCATGGGGTAGAAAATGCGGCATTTGAATCAACTGTCCTTGCCTGCCATTGATATGTCACGCCTTCCGTCAGGCCGGTAACCGTTATCGTCGCCGTGGAACCCGATGCCAATAGCGCACTCGCAGGTTCTGTGGCAGTATTTGTAAACGCGTCAGCCGTCGGCCGTATCTCAATTTCAAGCTTCACCGTATCGCTGTCCGGGTCGCTTATCATCGCTTTCAGCACCACCGTCGTCGCCGGCGCTTCAAGACCCACACCTATATTTGTTGTCCCGTTACTCTGGAACTGACCCGTCTCCGTCGTCGGACCCATATCAGGAGCGTTAGGAGCGTTGTTGGAAACAGGGACAAGTGCGCAGATAAATGTTCCGTACCCCGCAGAATCTACTGAATGACCGCACAAAGCTGATGTATTCCCGAATACATCTTTTGCCTGCACTCTCCAGTAATATGTCGCGCCATTGATCATCGTCGGTTCCCACGATGTGCCAGCCTGCCAGCCGGTAGTAATATCATCAGCCCCATCAAAAGAAGTGGATGTTGAAAGTTCAAAATTATATTTATCTATTCCCGAATGACCGTCAAAAGCCGTTAAAGCCGTCAGTGTTGCTGAAGTTGAAACATCAACCGCATCATTCGCCGGTGTTGAACAACCTACATTCGTCGGACTGGCCTTGTCAATTTTGAAAGCTATAGAGCCGGTGTTAGCCGTCGTCGTTGAGCTGAATGCCCCGTTAGAATCCTCAAGCCACACTCTCCAGTAATATCCGTCATCATCATTAAGCGTCTGAACTGCCGCCCCTGTTATGTAAACCCCTGTGCCTGCCGCCTGACCGACGGTAAAAGATGCTGCGCCTTCGGCCGCAAGAGCCGAATAATAATAAACCTCATTCGTTGTAAAATCACTATACGATGAGACCTGTATGAAATATTTCACATTATCATTTTCCGGGTCATCTGTCGTAAATGACAGCGTCGGCGTATTATCGCCTATCCACGAATCTGACGCGGGACTTAACGCCGACGGCGCTGTCGGTGCCGTGTTTGCCGCAACAGGCGTTACATTTGTTGAAACGCCCACGGCATAATTTTTGACGGTATCATAAGCGTACGCCTTGAAATAATATTTCGTGCCATTTATCAGGCTTGTCACAACAAGAGTTTCCGCCCCTTTCGCGACATTCTCGCACCAGTCACCGCCGGGGCCGCTTGCCGCGCCGTCGGTATATGCTGTTCCGTTTGACGGCGTCGTAAAACTCCCTGTTTCATTTCTCACTATGAGTATTTTATCCAAATCGGCGTCAACGGGATCCGTCCAGCCGAGTGTCGCCTGCGCGTCTCCGGGGGCCGCCTCAAAACTTGTAACATCGGCAGGCGGCGTCCTGAAAACAACAAAATGATTGCCGTCTGAACCGTTGAACCTTACCCACGCCGATGACGATAGATTAACATCCGCCGTTCTGCACTGCCAGTGATATGTCACCCCTTCCGTAAGACTCGGAACCGGTATTGTAACTGTCGTCCCTGAAGTATTATACGCCGAAGTATGCGTTGCCGCACTTGAAAACGCCACTCCTATAGTGCAGATTTCAAGCTCCAGCATAACATTATCAGAATCAGGGTCGCTTATCATCGCTTTCAGCACCACCGTCGTCTCCGGCGCTTCAAGACCCACACCTATATTTGTCGTCCCGTCACTCCGAAACTGTCCCGTCTCCGTTGTCGGACCCATATCAGGAATATTTGGGTTGGCCCCGCCTGAATAAACACTATTTTGCTGCCCAGGTGTTCCATAGATTGTACCGTTCGCAGTATCTTTACCATTGCATGTAATTTGATCGTTTTTGGCCCAATTTCCCGAGACAGTTCCATCGGACAGAGGATCTATACGCTCCATACTTTCTCCTGCAACCATTGTTATAAACCAGTTACCTGCATTATCTTCCGCCGTATCAATAACATTTCCCGTGCCATTCGCACCGTCATAAAGAATAAGATTCCCGGGAGAAGTATTGTTTAACCCTATAGTTATATCCCATATTTGAACTGTGGCCCCTGAATCAAAAGTTGAAACAGTTGGTTCATCTGCATATATTAGATAACCCCCCGCCGGTATAATCGTCGTAGTATTACCATCGGCATCAGCAAAATTAAGAGTTACAGTCGTATCTGCGCCGTAAATTGACCACCCGCTAATATCTATACCCGCTCCGGTGGTATTATAAAGTTCAATCCACTCATCGCCGGAATCATCCGCTGTGCCTGCCCAAGCAATTTCATTTATCACCACATCTCCTGCAGAGACTCCGCCCGCGGCCGCTGGCGTAGCGTTCGTTGATACGCCAGTTGCGTAATTTGTCGATGTATCAAAAGAGTACGCCTTAAAATAATATTTCGTGTCGTTTGTAAGACTCGTCACAGCAAGAGCTTCAGCGGCTTTCGCGACATTCTTACACCATTCGCCGCCGGGGCCGCTGGCCGCGCCATCCGCATAAGCCGTCCCGTCAGTGGGCGCCGTAAAACTGTCGGCAGTGTTCCTCAATATAAGTATTTTTAGCAAATCCGCGTCAACAGGGTCAGTCCAGCCAAGCGTCGCCTGAGCGTCTCCGGGCACAGCTTCAAAACTCGTCACATCAGCCGGCGGCGTTACGTCCGGCGGAGTTCTAAATACCACAAAATGATCGCCGTCAGCACCGTTAAATACTGTCCATGGTTCCGAATTCGCCGCGTTGGAATCCACCGTTCTCGCCTGCCAATGATATGTCACTCCTTCCGTAAGGTCAGTCACCGTTATCGTCGCCGTAGAACCCGACGCCAATAGCACGCTCGCAGGTTCCGTGGCAGTATTTGTAAATGTCATGCTTGTCGCCCGTACCTCAATTTCAAGTTTGACGGTATCACTGTCGGGGTCGCTTATCATCGCTTTCAGCACCACCGTCGTCTCCGGCGCTTCAAGCCCCACACCTATATTTGTCGTCCCGTCGCTCCGAAACTGTCCCGTCTCCGTCGTCGGCCCTAACGACGGCGCATTCGGATCATTATTTCCCGCCGCACTTGATTGCACAGGCCCTGCAACGGAAGCTGCGCCAAGAGTTGATTCGTTAGCAGTCTTATCCGTCTGAACAACAGCGATATAATAGTCAGTGGCATCAACAATGCTGTTTCCCCAACTGTCTTTTGACAAGGTTATGGATACTGTTGTTTTTGTGGTTACAACTCCTGCCGGAATCATCCCCCCGTCCCCGGTGCCCAGAGATGTTCCTTCATCAATGTCATCATCACTATCGTTATCCTCTGCATCGGCCAAATCCGACTGAACAATGTCCCCGGCTCCCTGCGCTATAAATATGTAATATCGCGAAAAATCACCGTCGGTTGATATATCCCACGTTACCTGTATCTGTCCGGAACCGGCCGAAGAACCGCCAACATTGGTTGCAGAAATGGGAACGGTTTCATCAGCGGCAGGACTTTCAGATGTGTCGCTATCAGTTGTCGGATAGTTATAAATTCTTTTGTTAAACTTTACGAACTGCCGCGCAATTTTATCATCCTTTATTATTATCATATTTTCATCATTAACCGATGAACCGGCGTCGGTAAAATTAGGAGAACCTGTAACAACGGTTTCCTGATCTATTATCATGAGTTTGTTGTGCACTAAATTGTACGATAACTCATTTGCGTCCTTTCTTACATTCATGCTAAGAGCATCCATGCTGGCGTATATGGGAGACCCTCCAGAACCCACCTGATCTGTATCAAAAACACCCTGGACAACAATCCCCGCCCCGCTGCTCCATTTTGTGACAAGGTCATCTTCCGGCCCGTCATTATCCGTAACATTACCCGAGCCGTCATAGAAAGTGTATATACTGAAAAACGCGCTTTCGGATGCGTTTTGTATCTCTGTTCTGAGATTAGTGTTAACGGGGTTATTCTGCGGACTGAAATAGTTTTCTATATTTACGCCTGCAATTGTAAACGAATTGGTCGGTGTATTGGTCTTCGCCGCTTTGAAATTCCCCGACCACATCTCTTTAAACTCATCTTCGTAGTTCTTAGCAAATGCGGTTGACGTTATAACAACAAAATTGTTGTCCTTCTCACCAAAATTAGTATCGGTAAAATTGCCGGAACCTGTCCACAAAGTGTTCCCGTCTGCAATGACAAATTTGTGATGCATCTCATTTGAGGCATCACCGTCGGATTTCTGTGTTATCCCCGCATTCAATCCATCAACAGGATATGTCGTAGAATCAACAATAACCCGTACTATCCTGCCTGCGGTATCAGCATCATTCAGCGCTGTTTTGATGTTTGTATCCACCAAATTGTATATGGCCACATATACATGCGATGTCGCCGCAGCTATTGAATCTATCAGTTTCTGCTCGCACCCGTTAGTGGCGATTCCGGGATTCGTTCCCGACGTAAAGTAATATTTGACATCCTCTGTTTTGTTTATGGGATTGGGCCACGTTTCAGCCCCGCTTTCAGCGCTGTAACCTGTTCCCGCATTCGGCTGCGAACCGATGTCAGTCCAGTCAGCTAATGTACTATCCGTATCCTGGGGAATATTATCCCCGTCTGTCTTTCTGACCAGTTCGGTATCACCGGTAGTCACAAAAACGGCGCCTTCATAATAACTGCTGATAATACCTGTTTCGACTCCTGATTTATCCCACCCTACAGCATCGTATATAGAGTTTTCCTGGGTCTTGATTTTAACCCCACCTTCACTGTCTTCAGGAATTGCGGAACCTGTATAACCTGAGTCCGTTGCCCAAGTACTCCACCGATCTTCAGAAATTACCTCTACCGCGTTTAAGCCTGCTGTCGCGTCGTCGTCTGTAGCAATGTAATAATCTCCAGGGAGCATTGTTACATTAATAGCCGTGTCGCAAACTTTTTCTACGTTCTCAACTTCTGCAAATGAAACTTCATCCAGCGTTAGAGTTCCCGCTGTGGGATTAAAAATTTCAATCCATCTGATAGCGCCGCTCATATACACTTTTGTAATAACCAGGTGATCATTAGCCACGCCGCCAGCAGCGGCGGGCGTCGCGTTTGTTGACACACCCGTCGCGTAGTTCTTTGAAGTGTCATACGCATAGGCCTTAAAATAATATTTTGTGTCGTTTACAAGACTCGTCACCGAAAGCGTTTGCACGCCTCCCGCCACATTCCGGCACCATTGGCTGCCGGGACCGCTGGCGGCTCCGTCAGTGTAAGTTGTTCCGGCTGTAGGAGCCGTAAAACTGTTATTGGTATTTCTAACTATAAGTATCTTATCCAGATCAGCACCCGGATCTGTCCAGTCCAGTGACGCGCTCGTATCGCCGCCTGTTGCCGAAAAACCCGATACATCCGAGGGAGGCGTCGTATCAGAAGTTACATCCAATACCACGTCATCCCAGTTCAGTTCAACATAAGATGCGTTATCATTACCCGTTGTTACAGCAGCCCTCAGTCTAATTTTATATGTTCCAGTCTGGTCAAAAAAAGCTGATACATCCAAAGCTGAAACATTACCATATATGTGGGTGCCTGCCGTACCCGGGAGAGTCGTCTCCGACCATATATCGGCAGTTGATGCATCCGGTTTCTCAATTGTAACGTATATTGAAAACGCGGCCGCCGCAACATTAGCTACAATATTTTTACTCCACCACAAACTCAATGCGACGGTAGCGTCGGAATTTATACTTCCCACATCCTGCCAGTCATACCATGCATAAGGCTCTTTCTTATTCACAGGAGAAGTCACCAACATCGAATTTACGCTAGTTTGAGCCGGAGTTTCACCTGTATAATCGGTCGCATCAGATGACTGCGTATTTGAGCCAAGGCTGTTATAATGCGTCCAGCCTGTGTTGTTCGCATTGAAGTTGCCGTTTGTCACAACATCCGCCGCCTGAAGCGCTGACGCTATTATACACATCAAAAAAACCGTCCCTGTTAATTTTTTAATAAAAAGAAGGGGGACGCCTGCCTGCCGAAGCCCAAGCATAGGTAGGGTTACTAATACCCCTGATTTTTTGTCTTTTATTTTAAATTTTTTCATCTTTTGCCCCCTGTTTTGCTTTTTATTATTTTTTTCAAACTTTCAATTTCATCATCCAAAAAGACCTTCACGCCCATTCTGCCGCTCCACTCGTTAAGATATTTATAATTGAGCCGCCGATGTTCCAGCAAACCTCTCACATCATCAAGGTCTCTTCTTCTTCCCGAAATCAATTTTAAAATTATCAGGTCTTCGCGGCTTATGAGATAAACATATTTTTTTCCTATTTTCACTTTTCTCCTGCGTTTAACCGCGCTTAACAGATATTCGCCTTCAGCGAGAAAAATATCAATATAAAGATTTTCCCTTTCCAAACATATAAAACGGAATCCCGAAATTTTATTCATACCTCTGCCGTGAACCTTAAAACCGCTTTTTTTAAGTTTTTTGAGCGCCGCATCCAGTTCACTCATATCTTTTATTAGTATCAGCGCGTCAATATCATAGGTCGCACGCGGAATAATATAATAGGACACCGCAACTCCGCCGATAAACGCGTAAGAAATTTTTTCATTCTCAAACATATCCGCCGTTTTTATAAGAGTTTTCAGCAAATTCATTTTGCCATCCTTATTTTCCTGAAAATTTCTTTTTCTCTTTTCTTTTTCTCTTTATACGCCTTTTTCAGAAAATCCCCTTTTCTCACTTTAATCCAAAAATTTGAAAGCTCGTTCCATATCTCAAGATTTGCCGACGCACCGGCCGCGGACAAAAGGGCGCCGTGACGTAACCCCGCGCACGCGCGGAAATTACCCTGCCCCGCTGATGCTTCCGCTTTTCTTTTAATTATTTTATTCATTTTTACCTCATAATTTTCATATCAGGGAAAGGCCCAAAAAGAATTTAGAAATTTCGCTGAGACGAAAATCAGTACAAAAAAATGTTACTCGAGCTTAACCGAGTATCTTGAACGGGAAATTCCCGCCGTGAAAAAATTTTCCGCGCTGAAAAGCTTTGCGCTGTTCGCAGCCCTGTTAAAACACGGAAAACCGGACGCCTCAAGCGCCGGGATAAACTTCACACCGTCATCTGATAGAGCCAGAACTTCACACATATCATTATTGAAGACGGCTGAAAGAGAAGAACTGTCGTCGGGCGTTTCAAGAAGAAACGCGCAATCGGCGGCTATACTGCCTGAATTTCCGGCGAGTGATTCCGCCGGAAGAACGGCAACAACGGCAATAAGCGCTGTAATTATGAAAATCGCTTTTTTCATCGCTATATTATATTCCTTAATACACGGGATTGTCAATAAGCAAATTTTACAGCGCCGATTTTATTGCGCTTTTTTGAATTACGAGGATATCTTTGATCGCGGTTGAAGCCATCTCCGTCATTTTGCCGAGTTGCGCCCCCGTAAACAATTTTTCCTCGCCGCTGGACTGTATTTCCGCAAAGTTTTCGCCGTCACCGACGACATTCATATCGCAGGAGGCCATATAATCTTCCTCATAATTCAGATCCAGAAGAGCTTCCCCTTCCACAATCCCGCAACTGACGGCGGCAATGTGCCCCGTGATTGGAAAAGTGAATATTTTTCTGGCTTTCTGCTGACGTTTGAAAAAAATATAAAGAGCCGCAAAAGCTCCGGTAATGGAGGCCGTGCGGGTTCCCCCGTCGGCCTGAAGCACATCGCAGTCCACCTTCACGGTTTTTTCACCGAAAGCGCCCAGATCCGTAACGCACCTGAGGCTTCTTCCTATCAAACGCTGTATTTCCCGGGTGCGTCCCGAAATTCTTTCCCTTTCCCTGCGGTTTCGCGGAACCGTGGCGTAAGGCATTATGGAATACTCGGCGCTAAGCCAGCCCGTTCCCGTGCCCCGCAGATAAGGCGGAACAAAATTATCCATGCTCACGCTGGTCAGCACCTTCGTGTTCCCGAAAGACACCAATGTTACCCCCGAAGGAACGCCCTGAAAATCAGGAACAATTTCAATTTTTCTCAACTCATCGGGTTTTCTGTTTTTTCTTGACATTTATCACTCCCTGCGCAATTAGAATCAGCATCGCCAAAAAAGACGACAGAGCAAGCGCATACTTTCTTCTACGGTTTTTTTCCTCAAAAAGAAGCCTTTCTTCCGACAGCAGCCCGCGGACTTCGTATTTTTTAAATTTTCTTGTACATCCGTCCTTCTCAAGAAGAACGCACTCGTCTCCCGAGAGCGGATAGAAAGAGCAGTAATCAGAAGAGGAAAGTTTTTTGTGCAAAAAATTAAGATGGTTTATATCACGCAGATAAACGGCGCGGGGAGAATAACTTTTGAGGAGCGCTTTTTTTACACCTTCCCCGAGATTATCCGAAATGGGTGCGATAAGATATTTAATTCCGGCCTCATCTCTTATTTTTTTAACCCTGAGATCCGAAGTTAAAACGGTTTGATGCCGCTCGTCGAGAAAAGAGATTTTCCCCGTGCGGGGATAAAAAAGAAGTATTCCGCCGGAATATTTACCCATGATAACAAACTTTTCGCTTATGGAATAGAGATTGAAAATTTTCTTCTGCCGCGCCGAGGCGACTCCGATGATTGTCTTATCTGTTCCCTCCCGCGCGGAAAATATAATTCTGTCGCCGGTGATATAAATTTCATCTATGATGTACGGAAGGTCAGCGAAAAGGATTTCGGGAGCGGCGGAGAATTTTCCGTGGAGAATATGAGATTTTCCGAAGGACGTAACAACAATAGTGCACGATTTTCCATCGCTGTCAAAAGTCTTTAAAAACAGTTCCCCCGACCAGCCGGTGTCGGGAGAGCCGTCGGTGGTGTAATAGCGGAAATTTTTTTTTCTTTTTATATCCACAAACCAGAGAGAATTCCGCAGTCTGTATGCTGCATAATTTTTTCCCGCGGACTTAATGGAATTAAAACACTCGTCCTCTTCAAGCAAAAGAGACGATTTTCCGTTTTTTTCAATTGAAAGATAAAATTTGCCGTTCATCTGAAAAAGCGCCAAAAAAGATTCCTTCAGCGGAATTGGTCTTCCAAAATAATCTCTGATTCCTGAATAATCCGCACGCCCGCCACGGCGGACATTCTGCCCCGGCGGACATTCTGCTTCGGCTTTGAGACCGAGCGCGGAAACGATAACATCAAGAGACTTTTTTATATTAAAATCATCTCCTCCCTCAAGAAAAACTGTTTTTCTCTGACGGTCAAAAGCGTTTTTCCGCAGCGGTAAAATCATCACGCTGATTCTTTCCGTTTCCGCTTCTGAGAGAATTCCCTCCAGCAGATTTGAAAAAGTAATTATTTTCTTGTTCAAAATTTCCGCACGATATTTTTCCGCGCCAGTGCCGGGTTTCGCATACTTCCATGTGACGCGGAAATTTTCCCTGTTTCTGATTTCCCTCACCATCTCAGGCGCGGCAAAACATGAAACGGCGGGAATAAGAGCGAACAAAAATTTAATCAGCTTCATTCTGCGTCAAGTGATTGAAGGAATTCGGCAGTTTTTTCTTTTTTTGAATTAAAGTTAGCGAGAAGCTCTTTTTTCTGATTCACAACATCCGCCGATGCGGAGCGGATAAAATTGGGATTGGAAAGCAAAGCTTTAAGTTTAGCCGCATGAACTTCTATTTTTTTTATTTCAAGAGCCGCTCTTTCCTTTTCCGCATTTATATCAATAAGCTCGGACACCGGCACGGAACATTTAAGAAGCGGCGTGGCAAAACTTGCAGCGCCTTTTCCGGGAGCGGAGCCGAATTCCAAAGTTTGCGCCTTGGCGAGCGGCAAAATAAAATACTCCGCGGCTCTGAGTTTTTTTTCAACCAAATCATCGGTGTCAACAATTATCCTCACCTTTACGGAAGAGGGAATGGTCAGTCTTGAGCGTATATTTCTCACGCCCTGAATCAGAGCAAACACCGCGTTCATATTATCCCGCGCGCCAATGAAAGAAGCTTCCGAATCCGGCCATGCACAGTCCATTATGCTTTCCGGATCACCGGACATTTTTATCTGACCGTAAATTTTCTCCGTTATAAAAGGAATCACCGGATGCATGACAATGAGCAGTTCTTTGAATATTTTACGGACAAGACCGTCCGAGACGCCCCCGGATCGGAGTTTTAGTATTTCAAGATACCAGTCGCAAAAAGACGACCAGAAAAATTCATACATAAGACGGCAGTATTTGGCAAGGTCATAGGATTCGATCGCCTCTTCCGCGGATTTTACAAAAGCGGCGAACTCGGAAACTATCCATCTGTCCGGCAGTTCCTGGATTTTTTCCGTATCCACGACCGCATCTTTACCAAAACGTTCCACAACATTTGCGGCATTTGAGATTTTGTTCATAAAATTTCTTGATGAAATAAAGTTTTCATCCGAAGCGAGCAAATCATGGCCCATAACGGCCTGTTTTGTGAGAGCGTATCTGAGGCTGTCCACGCCGTATTTGGAAGTTATTTCCAGCGGGTCTATCGTGTTGCCAAGGGACTTGGACATTTTCTTTCCGTACTTGTCCCGCACGATGCCGTGTATGTAAACATCCGAAAAAGGAATATCCCCCGCGAATTTAATACCCATCATCACCATGCGGGCAACCCACAAATAAAGTATTTCATGCCCGGTGACAAGAACAGAAGTCGGATAATAATATTCCAGCTCGCGCGTTTTTTCCGGCCATCCGAACACCTCAAAAGGCCACATCCCCGATGAAAACCATGTGTCCAGCACATCGGGATCCTGCACGATGTCACGGCCTCCACAGACAGGACATTTTTCGGGCCGCCTGCAGGAAACAATCACTCCCGCATCGGGCTTATCCGATTTTCCCTGGCAGTCTTTACAGTAGTAAACAGGCAGTCTGTGTCCCCACCAAATCTGGCGCGAAAGACACCAGTCTCTTATCTCTCCGAGAAAATTCAGAAAAGGGTTTTTCCAGTGAGCCGGATAAAATCGCACGCGGCCGTCGAGCACGGCTTTTACCGCCGGTGCGGCAAGCTCTTTCATTTCCAGAAACCATTGAAGTGAGAGCATCGGCTCGATGGCTTCTCCGCAGCGGTAGCACACCGATACGGAATGCTTTAAATCCTCCGTTTTTTCCAGAAGCCCGGAGTCCTCAAGCATCGCGCACACTTTTTTTCGCGCCTCATATCTTGTGAGACCTGCGAATGCCTCTCCTGCTTCTTCCGTCATTATACCTTTTTCGTCAATCACTTTTATCGTTTCCAGATTGTGACGGGCTCCTATTTCAAAATCCGTAAAATCATGGGCAGGCGTCACTTTAACAGCGCCCGTGCCGAATTCCGTCTCCACCATGCGATCCGCGACAATGGGGATTTCCCTCCCGGCGATCGGAAGAACAAGTTTCTTACCTATTATGTCCTTGAATCTTTCATCCTTGGGATTCACAGCCACGCCCGTGTCACCAAGCATGGTTTCGGGGCGGGTGGTGGCGACAACGACCCACTTCCCCGGTTCACCGGAAACGGGATATTTTATGTACCAGAGTTTCCCTGTTTCGTCCTTATACTCCACCTCTATGTCGGACAGGGATGTTCCACAGCGCACGCAGTAATTGATGAGCCTGTTGCCCCTGTAAATTTTACCTTCTTCGTAAAGTTTGACAAAAGCTTCAATCACGGCGCGGGAGCAGGTTTCATCCATCGTAAAATGTATGTTGTCCCAGTCACAGGCGCAGCCCAGTTTCTTCAGCTGATCCAATATGGACCCGCCGTAAAGTTTTTTCCATTCATTTATACAGCGGAGAAATTCTTCTCTGCCCATATCTATTCTGTTTTTTCCCTCTTTGGCGAGCTCTTTTTCGACAACATTCTGTGTGGCTATTCCGCCGTGGTCTGTGCCGGGCGCCCACCTCACATTCATGCCCCGCAGTTTGCTGTAGCGGATGAGAATGTCCTGAAGGGTACTGTTGAGAGCATGTCCCATGTGCAGCCGTCCTGTCACATTCGGCGGCGGTATGGCTATGGAAAAAGGCTTTTTTCCGTCGGGAACTCCGGCAAATTTTTTACCGTCCTCCCATAATTTGTAAATTTCTTCTTCAAAACCAGACTCATACTTTGATGCGTTTTTCTTTTTATTTTCCATAATATTTTGCGAATACCTCTATTATCCTGCTCTGCGCGTATGTGTGTTCCGCACAGGAAACCACCCTGTAAAAATCCTCCAGATTATATTTTTTCAGCACTTCCTCATTTTCCGAAACAATAACAAAATTTTCCACTTTTTCAAGATTTATGCCGTGAACAATATCAAAAAGATTTATCTTAAAGAAAGCGTCAACGCACAGGGGATCAAATTTTGTTCCCGTTCCATCTTTTACTATATTAAGCACACCGAGTATGGGCATGGGCTCTCTGTAATGTCTTTTTGAGGTCAACGCGTCAAAGACATCACAGACGGCTATTATTCTGGAAAGAAAGGGGATTGAAGTGCCTTTTAACCCGCAGGGATAACCGCTTCCGTCGAGATTTTCATGATGGGAAGAAGCTATTTCGGGAATCTGGCGGAATTCTCTCTTGAAATATATTTTCCCGAGTATTTCGCGCGTAAAAACCGCGTGATTCTTTATCTGTTCAAATTCCTCGTCGGTGAGTTTGCCGGCTTTGACTAGAATGTGTTCTCTCACGCCGACTTTCCCCATGTCGTGCATCCATGAGGCATATTGTAGAATTTCAATTTCATGAGGAGACCGCATCATTGCTTCGCCGGTCTTTATTGAGAAAAATGTCACCCTTCTGGAGTGTCCTGCCGTAAGACAATCTCTTTTATCCAGCGTGTCGGATAAGGTGTCAATAAAACTTTCAAACATCTTTTTCTGCTCGTCGTAAAGAAAAGCGTTTTCAACGGCGTCGGCGGCCTGACGGGCAAGAAGCAGAAGTATTTTTTCATCCTCATCATCAAAAACCCCGCCTTTTTTGTTCAGCACCTGAAAAACACCTATGCTCTCGCCCTTTTTATTTTTCATGGGACAGGAAAGAATCGTTTTTGTCACATAACCGGTTTTTTTATCGGTAGCGGTGTCAAAGCGCGAATCCGAATAAGCGTCTTTTATGTTGATGAGCTCACCGCTGCGGGCAACGGCTCCGGCTATGCCTTTTGCCATGGGTATTCTTATTTCGCCGCCGCCAAGGCCGTCGGCTATTTTGCTCCAAAGGGTGTCGGTGTCAAAATCTCTCACGAAAACGGTGCATCGGTCGGCATTGAGGATGTTGCGGGTTTCGGCCATTATGAGTTTCAAAAGCTCATCCAGATCCAGTATTCTGGATGACACTTCGTGGCCGAAATCAAGCAGCGATCTCATCCGCTCTTTTTCTTTTCTCAGCTGTTTAAGTTCTTCATCCATATTGTTTTTCCAGCACTTTCCAGCAGCCGCCCTTATCCTGCCCGATTCTTTCAAGCATGCCGCCCTTCTTTAAGCTTTTAATCTGCCACTCAACCCCTTTTTCGCTTAGTCTCATTTTACTTGCCAATTCCTGCATCGAAATACGGGGATTTATTTTTATAAAGTCAATAATTTTCTCCCCAGTTTTCTCCCTAGTTTTTCCCATAGTCTCCTCCCTATTTTCTCCGACCTTTTTCTCCGCCTCTGTCATCTTCAGATATTCTTCGCTTTGCCTGAAAACAATATACGGTTTGTCTTCGCCCTCTTTCAGAATCAGGTTAATTTCTTTTTTATCCATTTTTGCCGATATGTTAAATCCTTCTTTAAATTTTTCCTTTTCGCAGGCACCAGCAGGACATGTTTATGCCCACGCTCATCGTTGCCATATGCATAGGAAGCTCGCCTATTCTAACACAAAGAACGGTATTTTTTCCACCCCAGCCGCCGGGACCTATGCCGCTTTTGTTTATTTCATTAAAAATTTTCCTCTCCATGGGTGACATGGTCTTTCTCACATCACCGAGAAGCATACGCTCCCCCGCAATCAGCGCATCATGGGGCGTTCCTCCTATTCCCACCCCGACAAAAACCGGCGGACAGCAGTAAGGCGCTTTTGAAATGACAAAGGCGGCTATTTCCCGTGCGAGGGCGCTTTCGTCCGACGATGGATTCGCCATAATCAACCCCGAACAATTCATGGCGCCGCCTCCCCTTATAATAAATGACGGCGTGAAATTATCAGGAGCCAGATTGATTGAAGGTAAATTCCTTTTGTCCACTTCCCTGTCAAAGGGCTTTTTCACCTGCGAATTTCTCAGGCGCATGTAGGCTTTTCTGACCGCTTCCCTCAAGGGTTTTAACTTTTCCCCTGCGTTCACATGAAAACAAACGGTACCGGTGTCCTGGCAGAGAGGAAAGGATTTCTTTTTTGCTAAGGAGATATTTTCCTCTATCAGTTTCAGGAATTTTTTACCCCTCGGATTCTCTTCTTTTAGCACCGCTTTTTTCAACGCCGCTCTGACATCGGCGGGCAGTTCATAATTCGCCCGCATAATTTTTTCTTCTAACTTTTTATTTGTCAAGCGAAGCGCTTGCAATTCTTGATTCTTATGCATTGTCATTTTATTACCGTCCTTATTCTTTCATCTTCGCCATCATCATAATGGCCTTGGCGTTGTTTTTATCTCTTCTGAGCACTTCCCTGAATTCCGCCGCCGCCTCTTTGAGACGTCCCTCATAAAAATATGTGTAACCCAGATTAAAATGAGAATCCACCATATCGGGGTTCAGCGCAAGAGCGTTTTTATAGGCCTCAATCGCACGCGGCCTGTTGCCTGTCTCAAAAAAGATATTTCCTATGTTGTTCCACAAACCGGGCGACGGTTTTATCTTTACGGCTTTTATGAAAGCATCGGCGGCGGGTTTCCAGTTCTTTTCCTTTGCGTAAAGCCAGCCGAGATTATAAAGCGCGTCATAATCCCCGGAATTTTGCGCAAGCTTTTTTTTCAATGACACTATTTTTCCGCCTTCCACTTTTTCATGAAAATCGGGTTCCGCCGAAGTCATTTTCAGCGCTCTTATGGGCATAATCATTTTCGGAATAAAAAAAACAAGCATAGCCACTGAAACGAGGGCGGGAAACAGCCGTTCAAAATAGTTTCTGTCAAAAGATATTTTTTTAATTTTGAAGTTTTCCGCTCTGAAAAGAGCGAAAAGAAAATAAAGCATGGCCGCCGTAATTATAAATCTCATGTTAACCGAAAATAAATTGTGTATGAGTATGCCCCCCGCCGCGGAAACATAAACAGGATTTCTACAGTTTTTGAAAAACGAAAAAAGTATCATCAGGAAAAGAATAATTCCCGGAAAGCCCAGCTCCGCGAAAATTTCCAGATATTCGTTATGGGCGAAGTTCACGATATATTTTTTCTGCGGATATGTTTTTTTGAGTTCCTCCGACGCGTAATCGGGAAAACTCGTCGCGAAAGCGCCGGGTCCCACGCCAAGAGGATTTTTGACGGACATAACAAGCGTGTCGCGCCAGATCAGCAGCCGCGTCGTCTGTCTCATCCAGAAAGAACGTTTCGCGTATATGACGCATAGCATGACAAAAGCCACAATAAAAATAATTTTTTTTATGTGCTTTATTTTCCGCGCGTAACTTAAATAAAACCATAAAGCCGCGCAGGCCGACGCCGCCAGAATTCCGCCACGGGATCCGATGTAATAAAAATCCAGCGCGAAAACGGTCAAACCTCCCGCGGCAAAAATTTTCCAAAGAAGTTTTTTGTCGTTAAAAAGTTCAAGCATAAAGGGAAGAGCAATAACCAGATACGCCGCGAAAAAATTCTGGTTGCCGAATGTCGCGTAAGGCGGAGATATCTTAGGCACGCGCATATGCCCTATGGGTGTGCCGAAATTCTGCCAGAGGCCGTAGAGCGCCGCAAGAGCCGCCGTGACGGCGAATATTTTGCGTATTGACGACGTTTCCGACGGAAGAATAAACTGCCCCGCGCCGAAAAACAGCCCCGCGCAGAGCAGATTTTTTTCCATTTCCATGCGGGCAATATTTTTATCAGGGAAAAGAAAATAGCGCGCCAGCACATACAGAAAATAAAACAAGACCCATTTATCCATGACGTTTTTACGAAACATTATTTTTGCTTTCAAGCTTGCGTTAAAAAGAACCGCCGTCAAAAAAATAAGGGCACCTGTTTCGAGCGCCAGCAGTTTCAGCCTGTAATGCTTCACGTCTATCAGAAAAGCCAGCGCCAGAAAAAACGCAATGTACAACGCCGTCCGAAGGGGACGGTGCTTGACAGTGTGACAGTAGCTTTTCATTTCAGGAATTTTTTTGCCCTTTTATAAAGCGTTCCCAATGAGGACATCTGTAAATTTTCAAAAATAGTTATTTTTTGAATTTCCGTGTATTTCAAACCTGCCGCGTCTTTTAGATTTATTAACAATTTCGCTCTAAGTCGCTTTCCTATTATTGTATTCGTATCTATAGTGTTTAATTTCACATCATGCTCCATCTCAAATTGCTTAATTGCGATTTCCGCAGGTGTTAAAATATAATCTTTTTTCCTGCGTCTATTCATTCCCGTTCTCATAGTCCTTCTGTCAAATTTATTGACTGCCTGCTTAACAAATGTGTCATTGCCCATAATTTTACCCATACGATGAAATTTAATTTCTATCTCTCCACCACTCCATTCTCGCAAACTTTTTTCAAAATCCAATTTGTCATTAAATAAACTTTCTGCCATTTGCCGATTAATCGCTGTTTGATGAAGATTTTCAGTAAAATATTCATTAATGCTCGACCATCGATATTTAAAAGGGTCTTTAACCAAACCTGACTTCATGGGATTCAGCAACAGATATATTATAAGCATTCGCAAATAATTGTCTTTCTGCACCAGCGTGGATTTATATCTATTTTGAAAAACATAGCCTTTTCCACCAAAACGAAGGCGATAATATATGGCATATGATCCGGCTAACCTTTTTATAAAATCCGATAGCTGACCTGAACTATTCTGCACCACAAGATGATAGTGATTGGACAGAACACAATACGCAAGAAGATTAATTTTCATATCAACCGTTTTTTCTTTTAATAATTTAACAAATTTATTCCGTGCGCTTGCATCAGGAAATATTTGTTCGCCAAGAATACCCCTGTTCATAATATGGTGATAGGCGCCGTCATAGGTCAATCTTGCTCGTCTCATAATCCCCCTTAATTTTACGCCGCTACTGTCACACTGTCAAGCACCGTCCCCTTCATGGGAGGACGGGAATGACAGCGCCTCTCTTTTTGAGATACGCGCTCAACGAACGCTTCTGCGCGAGCCGACCGGCTGTTATTATGTCAAAAACATTAGGTGATTTCGCCTCCGGCCTGCCGCCGCCGGGATGAATGGAATCTTTTTCCCGTCTGACTTCAAGGACATCCCCCTTTTCGTCAAGCATATATGAAACGAACGTAAACCCGCAGGCAGCGGGGTCATACGGAAATTTTTCTTTCGGTATGGACACCGTGGCAATTCTGAGAGAAGAATCAAATTTAACCGGGACAGCGCTTTCTTCAGCGCCTTTTATAAGCGTCGCTGCAGCGCTTGAAACTCTCAGGCAGTATTCCCAGTAGGCGCTCTCCTGCATAAAACAGTTCAAACCGCTCATCGCGCGGCCTTCGCCTTTTTTCTTTATGCCGTTTATGTCTATGTAAAGATCAAAGCCGCTGTGGGAGGTGCCGGCCGAAACGGGCCCCGCAAAATAAAACTGCAAATAAATTTTTGTTCTGTTTTTTCTCAGCGACAATGACATTATATCGCACATCCCCGCGGGCGTGCCGTCGCTCATAACATACCATCCGGGGCCTTTGGCATCTCCGACAGGGTCGAGCCACTTTTTTTGCACAGAGCTTGCGGGGAGAGAAATTGACAGAGCTCTCGTGGCCGAATCGGACGAAATCCTGATAAAAAAAGATATGTTTGTCCTGCCCGAAAGCTGCATAAAAGTCAGAGGCATACTCACCGAAAATGTGCGCGAGCTGCGCGAAACCGCTGAAACGCTCCACATTCTTTCCCATTCACTTTGCCCGGATCTGTAAAAAATATTATTTTTTCCGGCGGATATACAGAAATTGACAGGTGCGCCCAGTTGGCCGCCGTCAAGCGAGCGGCGTGTTGAATAACCCGCGGCAGGATTCCACCAGTAGAATTCCAGCGGAACCGCCGTTGAAACCGGAGATGAAAAATGGCCGTTTATACGCATATAGCCGTCTTCGGCTGCAAGCGTGTATACGAAAAAATCCTCCGAAACGCTGATGGGCAGCTCCCTGAGTTCGTCAAACAGCATTCCCGCGATAGACGCGTAGTTTTTCGGCAGAGCTTCTTCTATGGCCTCATAAATACCGGCGACGGCATAGAAAACGTTTTCCGTTGAGGATTCCCCTATCCAGTTGGAAAGGTCTTCAACGGCATAAGCTTTCTCAAGCGCTGCGGAAAGTTTATCCCTTTCTGCGCGGCCGGAGTTTTTATAATTTTCAAGTTTTTTCCGCGCCTGAGAAAAATGTTCCCACATTTTCAGATTTATGTCGCTGAGCACAATGCCGACGCGGCCGGAAAAGACATCCTGCGGCGCTCTTTCCGGCTCTTCGGGCATATTGTTTGAAAGCTGTTCCGCGAGACCCTCAAAAGCCGAAACTTTGTAATACAGGGATTTGTCCCGAGCATTTTCTATATCGTCTGACGGAAAACAGGAAACAACATTTATTGAAGAAGGGCCGTGTTTAGCCGTGAATCCCTCGCCAATGCAAAAAACGGTTTTTATCCCTGCCGCATTGAGAATACGAAAGCAGTCGTCAGTCGGCATCTGAGCGCCTATGAAAATCTCATCCGCGTCCGCACCGCTTAATTGAGAATATTTTATGAGATTCCCCGCCAGAATATCGGAAAGGTCTGAAACACCGAGTGTCGCGGCGCCTCTCATCCACACATTCGGCTTTAATCCGCAGACAACCCCGAATTCGGATTTCCCGGCAAGCACGCATATGATTCTTTTTTCCCACGGCTCCATTTCATCGGGGAGCACAACACTGTACGGAATATCTTTTGTATCGGCAATAAAATTGATGCAGTCCGGCACCTGTTCGGACGCAATGGACGAGGCGTCTATCAGAAGGCTGTATCCGTAGGCGCTGCTGTATAAACAAAAGAGCAGAAAGAACGAAAGTTTTCGTATTCCCGGAAGCATGAATTACTTTCTTTTCAGATTCACCGAAAATTCTTTAGCGCTGCCCCTGGTGAGAGTGATCATTTTTTCCCATGGGT
>SWCC01013273.1_pt1 | contig 21228 bp, 24 predicted proteins | sample 4692971 | NCBI WGS metagenome assembly SWCC01 (sample SAMN10267277, study PRJNA491770) | bioreactor metagenome | isolation source: DHS bioreactor inoculated with subseafloor sediment | place: Japan: off Shimokita Peninsula | collected 2006-08 | reverse complement strand
GGCAATGGCCAGAAGCGGCCATGGTCATGTTCCTCTTTTCTGTCGCCGAGTTGATCGAAGCGAAGTCGCTGGATCGGGCTCGCAATGCCATCCGTGGCCTGATGGATCTGACGCCAGAGCGCGCCACGGTGCAGCAGATTGATGGCACATGGCTGGAAGTTGACGTTAAAACCATCGCCGTAGGCGCATTGGTTAGGGTTCGACCGGGCGAGCGAATCGGCCTCGATGGCGAGGTTACTGCCGGCAACTCCACCATCAACCAAGCGCCGATCACAGGGGAAAGCTTGCCTGTAGAGAAAACCATTGGCGATCCGGTTTTTGCTGGAACCATCAATGAAGCCGGCTCCTTGGAATACCGCGTCCTGGCCGCCGCTGCCAACACCACGCTGGCACGTATCATTCACGCGGTCGAGGAGGCGCAGGGTTCACGCGCGCCGACCCAGCGCTTTGTCGATCAATTCGCCAAGGTATACACCCCTGTCGTATTCCTATTCGCCCTGGCTGTCGCCATCGTGCCGCCACTCTTCATGGCCGAGCCCTGGTACGACTGGATCTACCGTGCCCTGGTACTGCTGGTGGTTGCCTGCCCTTGCGCCTTGGTCATCTCGACACCTGTCACCATTGTCAGTGGTTTAGCTGCGGCTGCACGCAAAGGCATCCTGATCAAAGGCGGCGTTTATCTGGAAACTGGCGGCAAGCTTGGCTTCCTGGCCCTCGACAAGACCGGAACCATTACCCATGGCAAACCCGTGCAAACCGACTACATGCCGCTGGTTGAACAGGACTCAGAACTCAATCGCACCCATGCTGCCAGCCTCGCCAGTCGCTCTGACCACCCGGTTTCGCAAGCGATAGCCAAGCATGCCACTGAGAATGGCCTGACGTTCGCTACCGTTGAGGGATTCGAAGCCCTGCCGGGTCGAGGTGTACGGGGCACCATTGATGGCATGGATTTCCACCTGGGTAACCACCGTCTGGTGGAAGAGCTTGGCCTCTGCTCACCCGAGCTGGAGGCGACGCTGGAACGTCTCGAACGCCAAGGCAAAACAGTGGTGGTGTTGTGCAATCCGCAGCGTGCCATTGCCCTGTTCGCGGTTGCCGATACCGTCAAAGACTCCAGCCGCCAGGCAATCGAGGAGCTTCATGCGCTGGGTGTGAAGACCACGATGCTGACCGGCGATAACCCGCACACCGCAGAAGCCATCGCACAGCAAGTGGGCATCGACGAAGCACGCGGTAATCTCCTGCCAGTCGACAAATTGCAGGCCGTTGAAGCATTGCAGGCGCGTGGCTACGTTGTTGGGATGGTCGGCGATGGCATCAACGATGCGCCGGCGCTGGCGAAGTCCGAAATCGGGTTCGCCATGGCCGCTGCCGGCACGGACACGGCTATCGAAACTGCGGATGTAGCCTTGATGGATGATGACCTGCGCAAGATCCCGGCCTTTATCCGCCTGTCCCAACAGACCGCCGTCATCCTCAAGCAGAACATCGTGCTGGCGTTAGGGATCAAGGCTCTGTTTCTCGCCATTACTCTAACGGGACAGGCGACGATGTGGATGGCAGTCTTTGCAGACATGGGTGTCAGTCTGCTGGTGGTGTTCAACGGCCTGCGCCTGCTTAAAAAGTAGGAACGGAGGATTGAAGATGAAAGCAGCATTGCAACTTGCAATTGAACAAGCCTTTCAACAGGCCGAGCACGCCATGCAGCAGAGGCGTAATACCGAGGCCTTTCAATGGCTGGAGCGTGCGCACATCCTGACTCAACGCCAGCCCTTGCCGCACGCCAGATCACACTGGCTGATGCTCACGCTCGGTTGGCAGATTGGCGATTATCGCGAGGTGGCCGGGCAAATACCGCGCATTTTCGCGGCCTTGTTGTTCTCCAGAATCTGGGTGCCCCTCGGCAATACAGGCCGCTCCAGAGTCAGTGCTTTCAAGCCCATGCCGGTTCCTGAAGAACTCCAGACCTTGCTTGCGAGTGACGAGCAAAACCTATCCAGCCGGTGATTGCGCCCATGCAAGTCGATCTCGCCACCCAACTGCCGTGCCCACTTGCAGAGGTGATCGCCCAGGTGCGCACACCACGCCTGCTGCGTCAGGTTGCTTCACCCTTATTGAGTTTCAGCCCGCTGGCTCCGGCTGAGTTTCCTGATACCTGGAGCGAGGGCACCTACTGGGTCAAGCTGAAGTTATTCGGCGTACTTCCCATTGGCCGTCAGGCGATTGTGATTACCTACCCGCAGATGGAAAACGCTCAGACCTTCATGCTTAGAGACAACGGCTATAGCCCGCTGATCACCAAGTGGGATCACGTCATTACGGCTCAAGAAGTGAGTGGCGGAACGCTTTACCGAGATCGCGTGACTATCGAGGCCGGCATCCTCACCCCGTTCGTGTGGCTTTTTGCGCGTCAGTTTTACGCCCACCGTCAGCGCCGCTGGGCAGCTTTGGCGGCAAATGGCTTTAGCTACTGAAGCACGCCATGCCCAGACAGGGCTGCTCACCTAGAGAGCAATACCTCTTGGCCACTGAAAATTCGCTCCCCCAGGCAACCTCCTTGGTCGGGGCAGCTTTAATACAACCTGTAGCAGGTACGGGGTCAACTTTTGACCTGCATCAGGCTACACCCGTCTTCGAGGTCTATATTGACTACTGGTGACTCACCCCACGACCCACTTTCACCTGCAAGGAACTGAGCAATGAAAGCACCAAAACTCGCCGCCTTCGCTTTGGCGGCTGCGCTTTTTCCGGCCTTAACCTTTGCGCAGCAGGACTCCAGCGCCACCAGCCAGGCTCAACAGCAGCCAATGAGCGTTGAGCAATTTGATCAAGAGATGGCGAAGGCACAAGAAAACCTGAAGAAAATGCAGGAGCAAATGAGCCAAATTCAGAAAGCTAGCGACCCTGCACAGCGTCAGAAACTGATGCAAGAGCACCAAACCATGATGCAGCAAGGAATGCACATGATGAACGGAATGCGTGGTGGCGGAATGATGGGGTGCTGCGGAGGGGGCATGAAGGGCGGTCACATGATGGGTGACGGTCAGATGATGGGCGGTGGCCACATGATGGGTAACGGTAAGATGATGGGTGGGGGTCACATGATGGGCTGGGATCAAATGGGCAGCCACTACTCCCAGATGACGCCTGAGCAGATGAAGCAGCATCAATACATGATGGACAGGTACATGGGTATGCAGCAGATGATGATGGATCAGATGATGCAGCATCAGCAGCATATGGGCATGCCACAGCGCTGAGACTTCACACTTATTCCACGGACAGCATGCTGTTCCCGTACGGTATGAATACTTTCATGCGCCAGCCCAACTCACACTAAGGGGCGTTGGGCTGGCGCCCACCGATTCAATTTTTGGCTCACCTGAAGATTCAGCGCTAAAGCACCTGTAAATGGTGACTCTTGTGTGCGCGCCGTCGACGCATCAACCAATAGGCGGCACGAATACGTCAACTCTGTATCAGCGGACACCTGCATGTATGGCTGGCTAATGGCTGCTTTTGGCCGATTTCTGCCTTTAGATATAGTCTGTAGATTCAGCCTACCAAACGACAGCTGCGGGTCGGCTGTTACCGATCCCTACTGGTGGGAAGACCTCTCCTCAAAATCGATTCACGTAACGCTCTCTAATCGATTCCCGAGACGCTGAACGCCAGACGACTTCAGCTACGCCTGCTTGGCCAAGTTTATCTATGCAACGATACCAGCCCCATCACCAGCTATTGCGGCGACTGACCAATGCGGTCGCGCGCGATTACCGATTCCCCCTGGCCGAGAGATTCGCGTAGCGCCAGGCTCACCCCATGTTCCGCTGACGTTGTCAGCGACATGCCAGGCAGCTTCGGTCTTCAAGGCTGCTCATGGTTTCCCCGTGTGACCGACCCCGTTCGCACCGCATCCCTCGCGCGAACGCCTACTGGCTTGCCGGTAGCGGATGCATATGTTCCTCAACCCACCGCGGGGTTACGCACCTCCCCGCATTGGGCCGGTGTGTCTTCGCTTTCTTGTTCCCAAGTCAATGGAGATCCGCCATGACCAGCACTACTTCCAATCCAAAGTCGTACTTCGACATCCACACCTCGGGCATCGGCTACATCCAGCGTGTCCGCGAAGTACAGGTGAAGGGTGGCCGCAAGGCTATGCCATTTCTCGCGTGCACTGTAGCGGCGCTCTTCGGGCCTGCAAATAACCCGGTCCGACGCTACTTCGACGTGCGGGTTTCAGGTGCCGAAGCCAAGAAACTCCTCCAACCCTACATCGGTACCGATGATCCCCAGCAACGGCCACTGGTCCGCTTTCGTCTCGGTGATCTGTGGATCGATCCGTTCCGTCGGCTCTCGGGCGATCCAGCTGCCAGCATGAAGGCCCGGCTACTCAAGGCCGAGGTACTGGAGCGCAGCGCCTTGGACGAAATCGAGCATCACGAGCTGCATACCCGCGGTATCGGCTACTTGAACAATCCCAGGATGATCCCGAACGGCGGTGATCCGTTCCTCTCGTGCTCAATTGCAGCCTTGGCCGGCCCGGTTGGCGATCCCGAGTATCGCTATATCGAGGCCACCGTAGCTGACGACGGCGCCCAACACCTGGTGCAGCGCTGCATTCAGGCCGTTGAAGCGAAGAAGAAGGTGCTGCTTGCCTTCACGCTCAACGACATGAAGGCGGATGCCTACGTCCGTACCAAAGGCGAGCATGCTGGTGAAGTGAGCGGAAGCCTGAAGTCGAAGCTGGTTCGCGTCAGCCTGATCAAAGTCGACGGCGAAAAGGTCTATCCGCTAGAGCCCGAAGCCCCCGCTCCCGAAGACGTTCACGCGTCCGACAAGACGGTTCTCGCCGAGGACGACAACGGTGGCCCACAACCCACTGCCCTCATTTTGGCCCCTGTCGAGGAGCCCGCGCGGGTGGCTTCGTTCTGACCCACTGGGCCTAACCTAGGGCACGCGTCCCGCACCTTCCATGCCCCGGCACCTCGGTGTCGGCGGCATGCGCAGCTTACCTCCCGTTATCGCCCATCTTGGGGCTTTCTTTATCCCATGCAATCAGACGTGCCGGCCTTCCAACCCGCATGTGATTGCCGCATTTCTCAAGGAGAACGGCCATGCAACTCGCCTCTCGTTTCGCTTCGCGCTCGCCAATACTGCGCTCTGACCATCCACTTTCCGATGATCAGATTCGCGCAGTGGTACCGTCGATCTTCGCGGAAAACCCGCATGAAAGCCGATCCGAGCGATACAGCTACATTCCCACCGCCTCGGTGCTCACCGAACTGCGCGGAGAGGGTTTCCAACCTTTCATGGTGTGCCAAACCCGCGTGCGCCACGAGGACCGCCGCGAATTCACTAAGCACATGGTTCGCCTTCGCCACGCCAGCCAGATCAACGGCAACGAAGCGAATGAAATCATCCTCCTAAACTCGCACGACGGCACCAGCAGTTACCAGATGCTGGCCGGTATGTTCAGGTTCGTCTGCCACAACGGCTTGGTCTGCGGTAACACCCTCGCCGATGTCCGCGTACATCACAAAGGCAATGTCGCCGAGCACGTAATCGAAGGTGCCTATGAGGTCTTACACAGCTTCGAACAAGTGCAGGAGTCTCGCGACGCGATGCGCCTCATCACCCTGGACGAAGGCGAGCAGGAACTACTGGCCCGCTCTGCATTGGCGCTCAAGTACGACGCGCCGAACAAGGCGACGCCAGTCACCGAGGCTCAGATACTGATGCCTCGCCGCTTCGGCGACGGTGGCAGTGACCTGTGGTCCACGTTCAATCGTATTCAGGAAAACCTCCTCAAAGGCGGTTTGAACGGGCGCAGCGCCCATGGCCGCCGCCAGAGCACCCGGCCAGTCCAAGGCATCGATCAGAACCTGCGGCTCAACCGAGCACTGTGGATGCTGGCCGAAGGCATGCAACAACTGAAGGCCTAAGTGCCACGCGGACCTCGCCCTCAGGCGTGGTCCGCCATTCTCTATTCAATGCGTGCTCAGCACCCCGGGGACCGAGGAATCTCACACCCATCGCAAGGAGAGCAGCCATGCAGCCGCACGCCCTAAAACACAGATGCTGGAACATCGGTTTGCATTGGCCATGGCGTGCGGCATGTGATTGCTGGTCGCCTCACTCTCCACACTGCTGACCGGTCTGGATGCGCGCAGCGGGGATTTTCAATAGACCGCTTCGCCCGACGGATCGTTGGCTAGCGGGTCTCCAGTTCGGCCCGTACCGACTTCGTTCTCGATGCGCTGGAGCAGGCCTTGTATGCCCGTCGCCCAGTCGATCAAGGTGGCCTCATCCATCACAGCGGACGCGGCGCCCAGTATGTTTCCCGCTACACCGAGCGCCTGGCTGAAGCGGGCGTTGAGCCGTCAGTGGGCAGCGTCGGCGACTCCTATGACAATGCCTTGACTGAGACCGTCAGCGGGCTGTACAAGGCCGAAGTGATCCACCGGCGGTCATGGCAGAGCCGCGAGACGGTGGAACTGGCAACGCTGGAATGGGTGGACTGGTTCAACCATCGACGATTGCTGGCGCCCATCGGGAACATACCGCCCGCGGGAGCCGAAGCGATCTACTATCGGCAAGTTATCGAGTCTGCCCAAGCGGTATGACTCACACCAAAGAGCCTCCGGAGAATGCGGGGCGGTTCAGGTCGGTAGTGGCGGCAGTCTGTTGTTTCACGCCGGTGCTGGTGGTTCTGTTTGGAGCAATCGGCCTATCCGCCTGGGTAGGCTACCTGGACTACGTACTGTTTCCGGCGCTCGGCGCCTTCATTGCGCTGACCCTTTATGCCCTGCACAAGAAGCGTAAAGCCGAGGCCTGCTGCACAGTCGATTCGAATACGGGAGAAAAGTGATGATCGAACTCCAGGTGGAGGGCATGACCTGCGGATCGTGCAAGGAGCACGTCAAACAGGCATTGGAGCAGGTGGCGGGTGTGCGCTCGGCGAGTGTTTCCTATCCGCAGGGGCTGGCAGCGATCGCGACCGATGGCCATGTGGGCTTGGAGCCGCTTATCGCGGTGGTCACCGCACTCGGTTATCGCGCGCGGGGCGCCGACGGCTCTGCCGGTCCATTCGACCAGGCGTCGGGCTGGTCGGGTCGGGAAACTACACAGGCGGGCGATGAGCAATCGCTGCACGTTGCCGTCATTGGCAGCGGCGGCGCCGCCATGGCGGCCGCGCTCAAGGCGGCGGAAGGTGGTGCCCGCGTCACGCTGATCGAGCGCGGCATCATCGGCGGCACCTGCGTCAACGTGGGGTGCGTGCCCTCCAAGATCATGATTCGCGCCGCCCATGTAGCCCAGCTGAGGCGCGAGAGTCCGTTCGACGCCGGGCTGTCGGCCACCACGCCGGTCGTCCTGCGCGAACGGCTGCTCGCCCAGCAACAAGGTCGCGTCGACGAGCTGCGCCATGCCAAATACGAAAGCATCCTGGAGTGTACCCCGGCCATCACCGTGCTGCGCGGCACCGCCCGCTTCAGGGATGGCCGCACGCTCAGCGTGGAACTGGCCGAGGGCGGCGAGCGCATCCTTGCCTTCGACCGCTGCCTGATTGCCACCGGCGCGAGCCCGGCGATTCCGCCGATTCCAGGCCTTAAGAACACGCCCTACTGGACCTCGGACGAGGCGCTGGTGAGCGACAGCACTCCCAAACGTTTGGCCGTGATCGGTTCCTCGGTGGTGGCGCTGGAACTGGCGCAGGCATTCGCCCGCCTGAGCAGCAAGGTCAGCATCTTGGCGCGCCACACGCTGTTCTTCCGCGAAGACCCAGCCATCGGCGCAGCGCTGACGGCGGCCTTCCGTATGGAGGGCATCGAAGTGCTGGAGCACACGCAAGCCAGCCAGGTGGTCTACGCCGACGGCGAGTTCGTATTGAGCACCAACCACGGCGAACTGCGCGCCGACCAACTGCTCGTCGCCACCGGCCGCACGCCCAATACCCAAGGCATGAATCTGCAAGGCGCCGGCGTGAACCTGGATCAGCGCGGTGGCATCCAGATCGACACGGGCATGCGCAGCAGCGCCCCCGATATCTATGCGGCAGGTGACTGCACCAACCAGCCGCAGTTCGTCTATGTCGCGGCGGCGGCCGGCACTCGGGCGGCGATCAACATGCTTGGCGGCGAGGCGACACTCAATCTTGGTACGATGCCGGCCGTGGTATTCACCGATCCGCAGGTGGCCACCGTCGGTTACAGCGAGGTGGAAGCGCACCACGCGGGCCTCGAAACCGACAGTCGCACGCTGAGCCTGGACAACGTGCCACGCGCGCTGGCCAACTTCGACACCCGTGGTTTCATCAAGCTGGTCGCCGAAGCGGGCTCCGGCCGGCTGCTGGGCGTGCAAGCGGTGACTCCAGAAGCAGGCGAGATCATCCAGACCGCTGCCATCGCCATCCGGGCGCGGATGACGGTGCAGGAACTGGCCGACCAACTATTCCCCTACCTGACCATGGTCGAGGGATTGAAGCTGGCGGCGCAGACCTTCACCAAGGACGTGAAGCAACTGTCCTGCTGCGCGGGTTAAGGGAAGACCGGACCGTGCCAGGAGACGAGAGCCAAGGCTGTTGCATCAGTGAGATCGCAACAGCCGAGGAGGTGGAGAGTGGACACCCGCATCACCACAGCTTGCGGCGCCGGGACGCAGACCGAAGGGGCCAGCGCGGAGCGATTGCGTAGTGGCGACCGAGAGGCATTCACGGCCCTGGTGCGTGAGCATCATCAAGCACTACGGACGCTGGCTGCCTGCATCGTCGGCGAAGCCTGGGCCGACGATGCGTTGCAAGAGGCCTGGCTCGCCGCCTATCGGACGCTGCCCTGGTCCGAAGGGCGGGCCAACCTCAAGACATGGCTCTGGGCAATAGTGCGTAACCAGGCACTGGCCCGGCTGCGGCGGGAGCGGCGCTACGTGCCCTGGGCGGCGATGTTCCCGGAAGCAGACAGCGGCAAGAGCCTGCGCTTCGACGCGGCCGATCCCTGGCCGACGACTCCGGGCCCCTGGCATCAGGAGCGGCCGGAAGCGCTGTTGTGCTCCGCCGAGTCGGCCCAGTGTCTGGGCCGCGCCATCGCCGCGCTGCCGGGTGCGCAACAGCGCGCCTATCGGCTGCGCGAGATGGAGGGCCTGGAACTCGACAATATCGCCGAGGGCATGGCGACCTCCAGCGGCAACGTGCGCGTGCTGCTGCACCGGGCCCGCTCCGCGTTGAGGCGTGTGCAGTTCGATGCTGCATAGTGGAAACCTCATTCATGGCGCGATGGATTCGTTTAGGCTAGGTTTTACCCGTGACCCATTCGCCGCTTTCTCATCTTTCAAGAAAGAATTTCTAAGCGTCTTCGTAGCTGCGGCTGCTCGCCCATTCCAAGTCATACTGCACTTCAAGGTGAAAGGCCTCATAGAGTCGCCAGGCCTTCTGGCTGGCTTGCTCCAAGGCCTTCTCCACCCCGGCTTCTGTGAGGGGTTTACTGACATCAGGCTGGGCTGGGAGCTGTTCACGAAGCGACGCGAGCTTCACATAGACGGCATAAGCAGCATCGCGACTCTGGGCGGCATGCCCTTCGGCAATTTTGCCGTCCAATCTAGACATCAACTGTTCTATCTCTGTTGTCTCAACGTCAGTCACAAGCTACGCGTCTCCGTTTGGGAAATGAGGGGCGTTGTCGATTCGGCTGGTCAGGCTTTCAATGCCAGAATTCGGCGCGCACCGTTCAGCACGATGAGACCAACGACCGTACCAATCACCAAATCTGGATAGGGAGAACCGGTCCACGCAACCAAAGCACCTGCGGCAATAACGCCAATATTCGCGATCACATCGTTGGCCGAAAAAATCCAACTCGCTTTCATGTGTGCACCGCCTTCGCGATGGCCATAGATCATCAACAGACAGCTGACGTTCGCGACGAGTGCAAATAAGCCAATCCCCATCATCAGCATCGACTCAGGTTCGCTGCCATACATGAAGCGTCTAACCACCTCCACGAGTACCCCCAGAGCCAATACGATCTGGACGATACCCGCCAGGTGCGCAGCGCGAACCTGCAGCTGCGCAGCTCGACCGACCGCAAAGAGAGCCAGGCCATAGACGGCTGCATCAGCAAACATGTCCAGCGAGTCGGCGATCAGGCCCGTCGACTGAGCGATCAAGCCCGCGCCCAACTCGATGACAAACATCGCGGCATTGATACCGAGCAGGATTTTGAGCGTGCCGGCCTCCTTGGAAGCAGTCAGCTCTTCACTGGCGCTATTGGTCGAAGCTGCTTCCTGGCTGGCCGGTTGAGTGCCGAGAAGCGTTGCCCCTAAACCAAGCGACTCCAGCTTGGTCGCGATTTGGTCAACCGGACCGTCATGGAAAGCGCGTACCTGTCTGCTGCTCAGATCAAAGGACAACGAATTGAGCTCAGGCAAGCCATTGAGCGCGAGCCGAATCATTCGCTCTTCTGAAGGGCAATCCATCTTGGGCACAGAAAAACTGCTGACCCAGGTTCCTTCCTTCGAAGGCGCGGTTGCCGCTTCAGTGGTTGCCGCCTCAGGGCCACAGCCACGGGATGTATCACAAGAACTCATGATTCGCCTCTCCTATAGGACTTAATGCTACCGATTAAAAACCATGTAGTAGCTATAGGGTCAAGCCTGGATATACTGGCCCTTTTACCAAGGGACAGACCATGCGCATCGGCCAACTTGCACAGCAGGCTGGGGTGGACATTCAGACGATTCGTTTTTATGAACGTCAGGGGCTGCTTCCACCGCCTAATCGTGAGGACAATGGCTATCGAACCTATAAAGCAGGCCATGCGGACAAACTGCTGTTCATTCGTCGATGCCGCTCTTTTGGCATGTCACTGGAAGAAATTGGTGTTTTGCAGAGCTACCAAGAACAGCCGCAGCAACCCTGCGTTGCGGTCAATGAGCTCCTTGATAGACATATCACCCAGGTCAGGAACCAGATTGCGTCCTTGCAGGTCTTGGAAAGCCAGCTGGTGACGTTGCGGGGCTGCTGCGATAACGAACGACAAAGCCTGGACTGCGGGATACTTTCGGGCCTGCTGGGGGGCGACAAACCTCTTTTATGATTTCGGCTTCAAGTCATTTTTCGCGTCGCCTCAATCCATAGCGCTTGACCCTATAGCGGCTATAGGGTGTTCACTTAGGCAATCTGCTGCGTAAGTGAGATCCAGATGAATACTGCTCTCCGCATTGCCATCGATGAGGCCTTTTTCCAAGCTAGGAAAGCACTCAGTGAAAAGGCGCCAACCGAGGCTTTCTCCTGGCTGGAGCGAGCCCACATATTGAGCCAGCGAATGGCTATTCTTCATGCTCAGAGCCATTGGCTGATGCTAAGGGCTGGCTGGCAGTTGCGCGACTTTCGAGAGGTGCCCAGCCAAGTTTCGCGAATCATAGCGGCCCTGCTGTTCTCTAAGATCTGGGTGCCGCTCGGAAACAGCGGACGCGCCAGGGTCAGTGCTTTTGCTCCGATGCCCATCTCACCGGAGCTGCAGCGACTTCTTCAAGGAGAAACGCGATGAGCTCGTCTCCTAGAAGGTCACTTCTCGCTGCTCCCTGGTTCTGGTGGATGCTATCGCTGGCCATTGCATCGGCCGACCTAGCGATGAAAAGCGCAGTTACGGGTTCGCTCCCGGTCGGCACCGTGATTCCTCTCACCCCGTTCTTCAATCTGGTTCATTTCTGGAATACCGGTGCAGCGTTCAGCTTCCTGGCTGACGCGGGCGGTTGGCAGCGTTACTTCTTCATCGTCATAGCTTTGGTCGTTTCGATCGTGTTGGCTCTGGTCTTGCGTAAACCCAGAGCCAACAGCGAAGCCCTAGGCTATAGCCTTATCTTGGGCGGGGCAGTTGGGAATCTGATCGATCGCGCATTTCGAGGCCATGTAATCGACTACTTGGATTTTTACTGGCGGTCCTGGCATTGGCCTGCGTTTAACCTGGCTGATATCGGCATCGTCGGTGGCGCCACCATGTTGATCCTGAGCAGTTTGCTGAGCCCAATTGCGGAAGCCGGCCAAGTCAAAGAATGAAAGGCTCGCCCTCAACGGATACGGTGCGCTGGGCAGGCAAGGCCTGGGTAGGGCCCGGCATCGGCATCTTTCATGGCCGTGCCGGCCACCAGGAGTGGTACCACCATTGAATCGCCCCGGATTTCTTAGACACTTTCCAGGCTCAGTAAATGTCGTTTCTCAAACTCTACCGGTGACAGCTGGTTGTTGAAACCGTGTCGGCCTTTTGGGTTGTAAAACATCTCGATGTAGTCGAACACATCAGCGCGTGCGTCCTGCCTGGTGCTATAGATTTTTCGCCTGATCCGTTCCCGCTTCAGCAGCTGGAAAAAGCTTTCCGCTACTGCGTTGTCATGGCAATTGCCGCGCCGACTCATGCTGCCAAGCAAGTTGTTGGCTTTCAGGAAGCTCTGCCAGTCGCCGCTGCTGAACTGGCTCCCCTGATCTGAGTGAATCATCACTTCCTGCTTTGGCTTACACCGCCAAACTGCCATCAGCAACGCATCAATAGCCAGGTCGCTGGTCATCTGCGGTTTCATTGACCAACCGATTACCTGCCGCGAGAACAGATCGAGCACCACCGCCAAATACAACCAGCCCTCATAGGTGCGGATGTAGGTGATGTCCGTGACCCAGACCTTGTTGGGTTCGGTGACATTGAATCGGCGCTCCAGATGATTCGGTGAAGCCGCTGGAGGCTTACCACCATAGCGGCCCGGTCGGCGACGATACCCTGTCTGTGAGCGCAGCCCTTCCAAGCGCATCAGTCGAGCAACACGATGCTTGCCGCATGCTTCTCCAAGCTCACGCAGGTCGTCGTGGATTTTGCGGTAGCCGTACACACGGCCGCTCTCTAGCCACGCGTGCTTGATCAGTCCAAGCAGGCGTTGATCATCCTTGGCTCGTGCCGACTTCGGTTCAGCCAGCCACGCGTAGTAACCACTGGCATGTACTTTCAGCGTCAGGCACAGGCGGCGAACCGAATAGTCAGCGGATAGCTGGTTGATGAAGGCGTACTTCAGCCGCACTCCTTGGCAAAGTACGCGGCGGCCTTTTTTAGGATGTCTCGCTCTTCGGTCACGCGCTTGAGTTCGGCACGAAGACGACGCAGCTCAGCTTGCTGATCGTCCTCTTGCGCGCGCTGCTCTTGGGGCTTGCTGTAGCGTTTAACCCAGGCATACAGGCTGTGGGTCGACATGCCCAAACGAGCAGCTACCTCCGCCACTGGCAGACCTCGTTCGGTCACCTGTTTGACTGCTTCGATTTTTAATTCTTCGGGATAACGCGGGTTGCTCATGACTCCTCCTAGTGGGCCGTATTATGAGGCCTGGAGGTGTCTACGAAACTAGGGGCGATTCATTGCGGCATTCTCGCCGGCATTAGCGAGGATGCATATATTAAATGATTGACGTTGGGACTTACTGGCCTGTTAACCGTTGTTTACACCAACCGGGGCGCTCAGAAAATATACCGTATGGATTTTTCCGTCAGGAGTTTTTACCCCCATCTCATACGTTTGAACCCTGTCGTTAGTCCTATAGTTTTGAATCATTCCGGTCGTACCTGTCATCCCTGCGGGAGCTATGCTCAGCACTTCACCTTCTTTAACAAGAATTTTCAGTGTGGGCTTTTTTGCCGGCGCATTGTCAAGCCGCTGCATTGTTCGTTCGCTCCCGCTTTCAGCCATTGCAAGCGAGGAAGCAATGGTTAGAATGAACGGTAGAATTACTTTAGCCGTGCTGCTCATTTGTCATACCTGTTGGTTAGTTGATGCCTTTATATTAAAGGGCCAATCCTTACCAAGAGATGTTATCAACATTACAAAGTTGTAATTGATTGTCCGGTTTCCGCTGATCGTGGTTTGTTTTAAAGCTCATCGTTATTGTAGGCCACCCGCGCTTCGACCGGGCTGCAGGCGGTGACGGTCTCGCTCACATTCACCCTTGGCCATACCGGTGACATTAGCGGTATGGATCGCCAACTTCTGGTCCATTGGACATGATCGTGCTTTTGACCCAATTGGCATGCCATCTATAGGCTGTTTATCGACGGTATGCCGGTCGGCAACGAAACGATAGCGACCAGAGATAAACAAATACCATAGGAACTGTGCAATCACCCGGCAAAACATGATGGGTGTAAGTTGAGCCCTGCGGAATTTTCACCGGGAGGCATGCTTAAACGAATGGCGTTGGGCTCGCGGGAGTGGGTACCCGACCAACGTGCACGCTCAAATGATTACTCTTCTCCATAGTTTGATGCTCTCATAAGCCGTCTCCCTAGCCGTGTCACTTTCAATCAGGCATGCCGAGGAAAGGTGAGTTCGAACGTGGTCCGACCGTCTTTGCTGGCGACGGCCACGTGGCCTTTGTGGAGGTTCATCACTGAACGGACAATCGCTAGCCCCAAGCCTGCTCCACGAGGTTGTATGCCGTTCACGCGGTAAAAGCGGTCGAACAGGTGTGGGAGATGATCCGATTCGATAGTCGCGCCATGATTGGTGACAGCCAGCGAGACGATGTCTACGTTCTCCTCAAGGATCTTAAATTCGACCGTGCTGCCATTATTCGAATGCCGCAACGCGTTGGATAACAGGTTGGAAATGGCCCGTTGGACCATAAGCCGATTTCCTAAAACCACGGCATCGCCCGTTACTGTCGTTGCGACTCCCGCTTCTTCGGCGAGGACTTCGAAGTATTCACATACGCGCCTCGCCTCACTTCCTAAGGATAATTGTTCGAGCTTCAGTGCCGGGCTGCAGTGGCTGGCCTGGGCGAGAAACAGCATGTCTGACACGATTCGATCCATGCGTTCGAGCTCTTCGACCGACGATTCGAGCACTTCGCGATACTGCTCTTTGCTTCGCTCTCGTACCAAAGTCACCTGCGCCTTGCCTATTAGGTTGTTCAACGGAGTTTTCAACTCATGGGCCACATCGTCCGAGAACTGTGTCAGTTGCTGAACGCCGTCATCGAGTCGATGAAGCATTACGTTGAGGCTGTGCGCCAATGCCTGGAGCTCTTGTGGGAGCCGATCGCTACAGATTCGGGGTGATAGGTCCTGTGTCGATACCTTAGTCGCCAACGCCCGGAACTTGCGCAGCGGTCGCAAACCATTTTGAGCGATTAGCCACCCAGCCAATCCGATTAATATCAGTAGCATCGGCACGGTCACTAAGGCCGAGCGCAGGAAAGCAGCCACCAGCCGTTGATCGGCACTGCGGTCTTGCGAAAGTAAAAGCGTCATTGGAGCCAGTCCCGGGACTTGGATTTGCTTGCGCCCGCTTAGCATCTGCACCCCATCTTTCGTTGTCCAGCCAAGATAGTCGCCGTCCCTGCTCACGAGATCCAGCTGCTGCAGCTCTTTGGCGAAGCGGCCGATACTGAAAATGTGTGATTTCGCTGTATCGCCGATGACTGTAATCGAAAGGTTGTCATGGCCGAGTACCGTATCGCTCAGTACGTGTTGCCAGGAACGGCCCATACGGGTTTTGGTGTCTTCGAGGAGTCCATGATCGATCTGCGAGAGCTTGGCCGTCACTTCCTCCTGGGCGCGCAGTTCCAGTTGGCGCACCAGTACCCAGTAGCTCAGTGCAATCAGCAGCGCGACCAAAGCGGCGCCGGTAAGTGTGATTTGAAGCGCGAGACGCGATGCGAGGCTGAGTGGCTTCAAGGCCGCGCCTCCAGCACGTAGCCCACACCCCGGATGGTGTGTATCAGGCGATCGCCGAAGGGTTCGTCCACTTTCATCCGCAGGCGACGAATCGCAACATCCACCACATTGGTGTCGCAGTCGAAGTTGATGTCCCACACCAGGGCAGTTATTTCGGTACGCGTGAGGACTTCGCCAGTCCGGCGCATGAGCAGATGCAGTAACGCAAATTCTTTGCTGGTGAGATCAATACGCTGACCATTCCGGTAGGCCCGATGCCGGCTTGGGTCCAGTTCGAGGTCGGCTACACGCAGGTTGCTTGGAAGTGCGACTGCCTCGCCTCGCCGCAACAGTGACCGGATACGAGCGAGCAGCTCAGGGAACTGAAACGGCTTGACCAGATAGTCATCAGCACCCAGCTCCAAACCGCGGACTTTTTGCTCTAAGCGACCATTGGCGGTCAGCATGATGACGCGTGTCTGCTTACGCCGCCTGATGAGTTCGAGCACCTCCCACCCATCCATGGTTGGCAGATTCACATCCAGTAGCACGATGTCATAGTCGTTCTGCAGTGCCAGGTGAAATCCATCGAGCCCATCACTTGCGCAATCGACGATGTACCCACATTCGATAAGACCCTGCTGCAGGTAGTCCGCAGCTTTGATTTCGTCTTCTACAACCAGGATGCGCATGTTTTCAGGTAACTCGGCAAGGGGGTGCGTGGTAAGCGGAACCAAAAATAATCCATGTAGTAACTATAAGGTCAAGACGAAAGAGGTTTGGCTCTAGCGTGAAAGGCAGAGGCGAAATGATCTGCACAGGGAAGCGGGAAGCACTTTAACGCGGTAAAAGTCCTGCGGGGCTGTCTTGCAAATTTGTAATCTACCGGTCATTTGGTTGACCCGCAGCCCAAGGAGGTGCACTTAAGCAAAAAAAGGCGCCCTACGGGCGCCTGAAACACATCTTCAAACCAAGGGAGCACAAAAAGAAGATGTGGTGTTGCTCGTAGTGCTTCACAGGATCGAGAGCGGGTACTCGGCGATGAATCGAACCTCATTGAGGTCGGACTCGAAAGCAGTCGCCCGTGTTGTAGCCTGGCGCACCCGCAGAGAGAGGTCCTTGAACGAGCCTGTCTGTACAACGTAGCGTGCTTCGACGTCGCGTTCCCAGCGCTTCTGTCCGGACAGAGGCGCGCCGTTATCGTCTTGGCGCATATATACCTCATTTGCGTTGCTGTAATCGGCGCCCCAGCCGCGGGCGTAGCGAGTCATGAACGTAAGCCCAGGTATGCCGTAACCCGCCATGTTCAGGTCATAACGCAGCATCCAGGACTGCTCTTTAGGTGAGTTGAAATCGCTGTACTGGATGGAGTTATTCAGGTAGATCGAGTCCGCTTGGCGCAAGTAGTCAAAGTCGTTGTTACCGTTGTTTCGCTGATACGACGCCGTGACGGTGTGCGCGCCGAAGGCGACACCCAGACTGGAACTCCAGATGCTGTTGTTAAACTCGCCCAGCAATTTCCGACCTTCGTCGGTTGCCTTGTAGTAGTTGAAGCTGCCCAGCAGCACGACGGCATCGGAAAGCGGATAGGTGGCCGAGACACCGAAATAATGTTGATCCCAGGCATCCTTCAGCCGGCTGGTATACAGGCTAAGACTGAGGTTTTCGTTCACGCTATAGTCGCCGCCTGCGTAGCCGAGCCAAGGCGAGTCGACGCCGCCGCCATAAAACGTGACGAAGTCATCGTTCGTGTTGCTGGTATTGGGCTGGCTCATCGCGTGCAGGCGGCCGCCCTGGAGGGTGAGGTCGTCCAGCGAGTTGTTCACAACGGTGACACCCTTGAAAGACTCCGGCAGCAGCCGTGCGTCACCAAAGTGCACGACAGGAGTAGCGGGAAATACATCGCCTGCCTTGATCTCGGTGCCCAAGAACCGTGCTTTCACGGCCCCCCCTACTCGAGAAAAGTCATCCTCGGCATCGCCGGCGCTATTGTAGGGGAGAAGATCGACGGTTCCGCCAGCACCGGAACGTCCTGATCCAGAATCGAGCTTGAGGCCGAGCATGGCGAAGGCGTCGACGCCGATCCCCACCGAGCCTTGGGTATATCCGGACTCGAAGAAGGCCATCAGCCCGTGAGCCCATTCCTCAGAGTAGCCATTGCCGGTTGCGTTCTCACCGTCGCGGAAATCTCGATTGAAATAAAAGTTGCGATTGATCAGCGATAGCGTGCTGCCTTCGATGAAGCCCTCCGCTGCTGTTTCCGACTGGGCAAAGACCGGGGCGCCGCCCAGTGCCAATGAAAGGGCTGTCAGTGAAAGGGCGGCCTTTTTGCTCATGATGATGCTCCTGATATACGGCATGTCGGCGTTCGAATGACGTCTCTTGCCTTTTTGTTTTTAGCGCTTGGCCATGATCTCCCCCTACAAATGACCGCAGGATTAGCGGCAAATGACGATCTCGTAATCTGCAGCGGCGCAACCGCAAGCATTCCGTGGATTACAAATTCGTAATGTTGCGGTCACCCGGTCGATATCCGCCCTTATATAAAGTCACCGCCGTTTACCCATCAGCTATCTGGCCGGTTTAGCGCGGCTGGAGAAACGCGATCGACAATAAAGGGGGCACTGCCCGGCAGTGTTGCGTATGTACCAAAAGAAACGCTTGTATCTGCTTGCCAGCGGCCTGCTTGGGCTGGCACTGATGTCGCTTGAGGTGGGCGCGCAAGAAGGTCTGACACTGGAGCGAGCCGTGTCCCTTGCGTATGAACGCAACCCAGAATTCTCCGCCGCGCGGGCAGAGATAGGTATCGCGAGCGGGCTGCGCCGCCAGGCTGGGGCCATTCCAAATCCGGAATTAGGATTCGAGGTGGAAGACACTCAGTCCGATCGCCAGACTCGCTCAATCACGATCACTCAGCCGATCGAGTTAGGCGGCAAGCGCGGCGCTCGAATCGGTGTGGCGGACGCCAATCGCTCGATGGTGGATGCCGACCTTGACTTTCGACGCCAGGGGTTGCGTGCAGATGTGATCCAGGCTTTCTTCGCCGCCTTGCGTGCCCAGGAGGGCATGCAACTGGCCGAGGCCTCTCTGTCATTGGCCGAGCGGGCTGCTAAGGTCGCCGACGCACAGGTCGATGCCGGAAAAGTTTCGCCAGTAGAGGCGACGCGTGCCGACATGCAGCTGGCGACCGTACAACTGGACCTGCGGCGAGCGCGACAGGAATGGGATAACGCTCGCCAGATGCTAGCGCGCCTGCTCGGGACCGATGCGCTGGAGTTTGGCGATTTGATGGGCAGTTTCGAACACCTGCCAGAGGTGCCTAGCGAATCTGCACTCCTGGCGCGCGTGCGTGAGAGTGCCGATATGCGTAGAGCTCTGCGCCAAGTGGCCTTGAGTGAAGCCGAGCTGGGGCTTGAACGCAGCCAGCGCTACCCGAACATAAGCGTCAGTATCGGTAGCCAGTACGACCAAATCGAGCGTGAACGCATCAACCTCGTCGGCCTCTCTGTTCCGCTGCCTTTGTTTGATCGTAACCAAGGCAATGTTCTGGCGGCCGCACGGCGGGCGGAACAGGCGCGTGATCTTCGCAATGCGGCCGAGCTGCGTGTGCGTGCGGAGATCCAACAGGCCCTGCGCGACTGGCGCACCGCACGTGCGGACGTCGAGGAGATACGCAACCGGATTCTGCCGGCAGGACAGCGAACCGTGGAAGCGGCTACACGTGGCTTCAGCCTGGGCCGCTTCGCATTCCTCGACGTGCTCGACGCACAGCGTGCGCTGATCGATGCACGCACGCGCTATCTGCAGTCATTGCAAGCCGTGGTCGACGCCTGGGCGCGTATCGAGCGGCTGTACGGACCTACCACTACCTTCGAATGACCGAAACGCCGCCATTACGTATTGGCGGTGGGAGAGCTTGCATGAAAAAACAGACGGGAATCGCTCTGGCGGTCACTTTGATACTGCTGACAGGCATTGGCGTAAGACAAGGCTTCGTTCTTGACGCACAGGCTAGCGATAACAAGGCTGAGCACGCCGAGGATGGCCATGCGCATGAGGATGGAGAAAGCGGTCAAGAGAAATCCAAGGACGACCATGGGGACGAAGATGGTCATGGCGCTGAAGGCGATGACCACGGCCATGGTGACGAAAGCGGTCATGGCGGTGAGGAGGACGAGCACGGCAACGAAGAGCACGCCGAAGGTGAGATTGAGCTATCTGAGGAGCAAATACGTGCCGCAGGCATTCAGCTAAGCATGGTCGGACCAGCCGAGATCGGCTCGTCCGTTTCCCTGCCGGGCGAGCTGCGTTTCGACGAAGACCGCACGGCGCATGTCGTGCCCCGTGTGGCAGGCGTTGTCGAATTGGTTTCGGTCAACCTGGGTGACCAGGTGAAGAAGGGCCAGTTGCTGGCGGTTATCGCCAGCCAGCAGCTGTCCGAACAGCGTAGTGAGCTGGCTGCCGCCGAGCAGCGCCTCCGACTGGCTCGCATCTTGTTCGAGCGTGAGCGCACCCTGTGGCAGGAGCGTATCTCTGCAGAACAGGACTATTTGCAGGCCCAGCAGAGCCTGCGCGTAGCAGAAATCGACTTGCGTAATGCCCAGGAAAAAACCCGGGCGCTGGGCGGCGGAAGTGACGCCGGTGTGGGTAATCGCTACGAGCTCCGTGCACCTTTCGATGCAGTGGTCGTCGAGAAGCATATTGTGCTGGGCGAACGTGCAGATGAAACGACCAGCGTCTTCACTCTGACTGATTTGTCGCGGGTTTGGGCCACGTTCAGCGTACCTGCCCGTGATTTGATGCGCGTAACCGTCGGCCGAGAAGTCGAAGTTGTTGCCGGCGAGCTAGGCGTGCGAACAATGGGGAAGGTCGCCCATGTGGGCAGCCTGCTGGGCGAGCAGACGCGTGCCGCGACAGCCCGCGTGACCCTGGCCAACCCCGATGGGGCTTGGCGTCCCGGTCTTTTCGTGACGGTCCGAGTTAGCGCCGACGGACGTAGTGTTCCGGTCACGGTTCCAGTCGAGGCGGTCCAGACCGTCGAAAACGCGCCGACGGTTTTCGTTCGCACGCCGCACGGCTTCCAGGCGCACCCGGTTTCGCTGGGCCAGCGCGACGAAAATCGCGTGGAAATTCGTGACGGATTGCAGGCCGGCCAACAGATCGCGACCGCTGGCAGCTTCATCCTGAAATCCGAACTCGGCAAAGGCTCCGCCGAGCACGTTCACTGATCCTCCGGATACCTAACTCATGTTCGAACGTATTCTTCGCTTCGCCATCGAGCAGCGCTGGCTAGTGCTGCTGGCGGTCTTGGGCATGGCGGGCGTCGGGGTTTATAGCTATCAGCGCTTACCTATCGACGCTGTGCCCGACATCACCAATGTACAGGTTCAAATTAACGCCGCAGTCCCAGGCGCGTCGCCGCTTGAAACCGAGCAACGCGTTACCTTCCCCATCGAGACGGCGATGGCCGGCTTGCCCCACCTGCGCCAGACACGTTCATTGTCGCGCTCCGGGTTCGCTCAGATCACCGTAATCTTTGACGATGG
>SWCC01004773.1_pt1 | contig 21434 bp, 12 predicted proteins | sample 4692971 | NCBI WGS metagenome assembly SWCC01 (sample SAMN10267277, study PRJNA491770) | bioreactor metagenome | isolation source: DHS bioreactor inoculated with subseafloor sediment | place: Japan: off Shimokita Peninsula | collected 2006-08 | reverse complement strand
AGCGATACTCTCGGTAAGAAGATAGAAACAGCGAAGATAAACCTCCAAAGTCAAGATGTGTATAATTTGAGTTTCAATAAAGAGACTGACAGCGGAGGGTTAGCCGTATTGGAAAATATCCCTGAAGGGAGATACACATTCAGAGTGACAAAATCCGGCTACGGATACGAGCAGGGAACGATAAACATAGAAGCGGGCATAGCAAAGAGTATGGAAGTGATGTTAAAGGAGAGTTTCGTCAGCGTAGAGTGGAGCGTAATGCCGACGGGGATAGAGGATAAATACGATATAGTGCTTGTAATGGAGTATCAGACGGACGTGCCTGAACCGGTAATAGTGATAGATCCTCCTGGGAGCAGTTTTTATATGGAGTCAGGGGAAAGTAAAACCTCCCAACTCACAATAAGGAATCTTGGTCTCATCTCGGCAAAGAACATAACGATAGAAGATGGCGGCGGACATGATGATCTGTATGTGGATTATCTGGTAAAAAACATAGACGAGCTCAAGGCCGGTGAAAGTGTAATGATACCGTATAGAGTGGGTTTACACACAACCCCCGGATGTAAGGAGAGGAAAACGATAATAGGGTTTGAGTATGAATGCCAAAAGGAAGAAGGGGGCTGGGTAAAGAAACAAAAAATCAAGACAACAAAAGTCTGCTGGCTTGGAACGGAAGACGAGATAACGGAAGAAAAGCAGAAAGATACCGTATATGTGTGGAACGAAGAAGAGAAGAAACACATCATCGTAAGACAAAATATACCGAAGCAGGAAGCGGGGAGAGTAATGGCGTATGCGCCGAAGACAGAAGGGGTGGCTCCGACAATAAAGCAGTGTCATTGCGAGACGAGCATAATCATAGATAAGACATTATTATGCGTCGGCGAGTCAGTAAATATTATAGGAAAGGGCTGGCCTGACAGCTATCCGCCTGAGGGGAGTTTCGACTGGAGCGGAGGGAACTTTACAGAGACGAGAAGAGAGAGCTTAACCTACTGGGGAACATACTCAAACACAGAGACAGGCAAAAAAACAATAACCCTGAATTACGCATACAAAGAAACAAGCTGCAGCGCGGAGAAAGAAGTAACGATAGTGGATGTAGCAAGCGTAAAAGCAAAGCAGGGAACAAAAGAAGTAGTAACCGACGGGACATTATACGTCCTGAAGGGCAGCGATAACATCACACTGACGGCGACGCTAATACCGCCTGACGCGGGAACACCAGACACTTTCAAATGGGATAAGAACGGCGAAGAATATGGCTCTTCCCTGACGACAACTTTCACGCCGGTAAGCACAGGAACATTTGTATTTGAAGCCAAATGCTGTCTTGCCTGCGGAGGGAAAAAAGTTACGGTTGTTGTAATTCCAGAAGCAAAAATAAAATTACTCTCAGTAGATGATAGCGACCCTGATAATCCAAAGATTAATTTTAGAGTAACAGTAGGGGAAGGAGAAAAAATAAATAATGTAATATGGTGCGTTGAAGGAAATGGAAGTGGGAATCTTGGTGATTTAACTACAGGGGAATACTGTTTTGTTATTACTAATATATTAAATTTATCAGCTGGCACGCATGAAATAAAAGTTGAGGGAGAGTTAGAAAGTGAAATAGTTTTTGATAAAGCTACTATAAAGAAGGAAAGTATAAACCAGGATTTTTCACGTACTTGGGGAATTCATATTGCGTTAGAATGGATTGGATATAAAACGTTAACTTTAACAGGAAGTTTGTATAAATACAATATAACTTATTCCATCGATGGTGCAAAATTTAACCGATTTCTAAGATATTCAACCTGTGTTTTAAATTCAAGTATTCCTACAGAAGATCCAACTTCTGGTGTTAGTTTAGATTCTTCTGCCAATACAAGATTGGAGATTAATAGCAATACTTTTTCTTATTGGGAAGTAATAGGCATAGGTCCTACAAATGTTTGGAGTGCTGCTTATAAAGGCCCACAGATAGGTAACTTTTATATGTCATCCACTGGAAAAGCAGTTATTTTTAAAATTAACGGAGTAACAGAGTCAGCGGCGTGGTATTTTGGAATTGCTCCTTTTGGTTCTTGGACGGGAGACTATGAGTTCACAGCAAATTAAGGATAGTAATTTAAGAGAGGGGGATAAAATGTATTTTAGAAAGTTTAAAGGGTTTTTATTTCTGTTAGGGATAGCTATTATTCAAACTTATGGTTGTTTGGAATCACTTTTTGCAGAAGATAAGAAATTTAAAGGTAGTGATGTAGTAGCAACTGTCTATGAAAACAAAATTCATTATAAGGATATTGAATGTCCGATGGAAAAGTTGATAACTGAGGGTATAGATAAGAAAGAGATAAAGAAGGAAAAGAAAAAAAGAGAACGAAAATTTCTTGAATATAAAATTCGCAGGATGACATTGTTATACGAAGCAGAAAAAAGGGAAGTAGAAATTACTAAAAAAGATGCAATAAAGTGGGCTGAAAAATATTATTCTCAAGAAATGATAGAATCATCTAAAAATATTTATAAAATCTATGAGATGATTAAAGAAATTTATTGTAATCCTGAGAGTAAGGATGAGGTTTTGAATAAAATAGTAAAAAAATTTGGAATGACTGCTGAGCAAAAAGAAAACACAAAAAAATTTGTAGAACAGATTCTACAAAATCATAAATCTGTAAAAAATATCGAAAGACTTCAAAAGGATTTATGCCTCAATAAAGAAGAAGTATATAGGCGAGTAATGTATCCAGATCCATATACGGGGATGCACTATCAGGCTATTTCTGAAAAACTAAAAGAAGAAATTAGTAAGGATATTACCATTTCAGATAAAGAAGTAGATGAAAATTTTAATAAGGAATATCCGATAACATTAAATCTTGATTTTCTTTATTATTGGTCAAAAAATGAAATATTACTTAAAAAAATAGAAACAGAAATATCTCGAAAACTAAAGCATGAAAAACTTGGAGAAATATCTGAATATTTCAAATTTAATGTTAAAGCAGAAGGGGAGGCAAGACTATCAATACAAAAGAAGGAAGGGCGAATTTATTTTGGGCATAAAGACTTATCTAAAGAAATAAAAATGATAATTACGGAGGCTGATATAATAAAATTACGAAAAGGACAATGTAAAACAATACAGGGCACAAGCAAAGTCTATTATCTCTTTTATTGTTGGCAGGCATCAGTACGAGGAGATAGGGAAAAGAATCAAATAAGAGAGAGATTGAAAAGAAAAAAGAAGGAAGATCACTGGAAACAATTTTATGAGAAAATGCAGAAAACGGCAAAAGTAGAGATTTTTTATAAGAAACCAAATGAACAACGTACCCCCAGCAAATAACTTCCCAATGTCACGGGGCTATCCGGCGGCATGCCCTATACACCTTATGTTGCGACAGTGGTTGGGGGAGAAAAATGTGGCCAAAATGGCGAATATAAATAAAATATTATCAAATTACGCGATACAACAGGCCGAGCAACATAGCATGTTGACAAGGCGTCAGGCGGATAACTTGCGTTATCATGTTTTATCATTCTTTCGCAGGCTAAAGCCTGCGGCTACTATTATAAAGTCTGCGGCTACCGTGATAAAATCTATAAAACCTGCGACTACAAAGCAGAAAAATATATTAGTTGCTGATTACATAGGCATTCAAAATACCGGCAAAAGTGAGACGGGTAATTTTCGTGGGGATAATGTTTTGCGGGGCATCATTATAGGTAGCGCAAGAGCGTGCGGTTACAGAAAAGCAAGAGGCAGAGCTCCGCTCTGCGGCTACATTAGAGAGACTGGCCATTGGGATTTGCATATTGATTCCTTGATGGGGGCGGTAGAAGTTGTAATAAGCGGCATATTCGGCGACCAGTTGTTTGAGTTGACGGAAACTGTTAATAGAAATTTTATTGAGGAGTTCGGATTTAAGAGAAAGAAAGAACCTTTCTACTTTTCCGTTGAGGAAAGGATAACGCGGGGGACAGCGTAAATGTTTGATATTCATATTTTGGAGAAACGATTTGAATTGCTGAGAAATAAACTGTCCTCCGTTGTCGGTTTTGACAGCTTCGGGTTTGTCGCGGTTTATAAAAACATTAAGAAGAACTTTTTCAATCCAATCCGTGGAGGGTTTCAGAGAAACGGAGAATGTTATAATGGCGCGGGAGTAGTCGTCAATCGCGACAAAAATGTAAGCGGGGATAAACCAGAAAATTTTAACGGTTGTGATGTCCATTTGCCACACCTGATGAGGATGAGAAGTAATAATTTGAGGCGGTTGTAAATGAAGTTTTTTACGGAGGATTTTTTTAATGGTGGTGGCGGAGCGCTTTATACCGAGTTTGGCGAGTTCCGAGGAAATGCGGAGGTATCCCCAGAGGGGGTTATCAATTTTCATGCGGCAAATCAGAGCGCTGATTGCGCGGGGCGTTTTTCGGGGGTGAATTTTACGGTTGGATTTAATAGAATGAAAGAAGCTGCCGTTTTTGAGTTTTGTCAGCCATCTGAGGAAAGTACTTCTTGTGACGGGGAAATAGACGGGGATTTTCGTATGGGGGATGCCGAATTTATGGACAAGCCGCATAATTCTGAGTTGGGCCGTTTTAGTCCAGCGTCTGTGTTCCATCTGTTTCTTCATAATAAGAGCGTTGGCGGATTTCAAAATTTCATTTTCAATTTTATAAGGGCAGAAGGAACAGTTTGGACAGACGATATTTTTCTGAATAAGAAATTTCCGCGCGGCTTGTTTCCGGGCGGAAAGAAAAATAAAAATAATTTTAGAAAGTGTGCGGGTGATATGGGAAATAAACATAAAGGCCTCCTGATATGAATAAGGTTGAAAAATATAAAAGGTTTTGTGAATGACGAAGATGAAAAATAAAGTTATTGTTGTTTTACTGCTGTTATTTGCGGGAGCAATGTCTCTTTATGCGCAGAGTGAGACTGTTTGTGCGAAGGTGCAGATGCAGATACTTCAGGAAGCTACTTTAGAAAGACTGGCGTTTGACGCGCAGTTAAAACTCTCGAATAATTTAAGCGATTATTCTTTAACGGATGTTCGCGTGGATGTGTCACTGGCCGATGAAGACGGCGGCGCGGTCACAGAGCTGTTTTTTATTAAGGTAAATAAAATGGAAAATATTGATTCTATAGCCGGAGACGGGGTAATTGCGCCTGTGAAACAAGGGGTTATAAACTGGCTGATTATTCCAGGCAGAGATGCCGGAGGTGATACTTCGACGGGAAAGCGTTATGCCTGCAAGGCGGATATTTTTTACACAGTCGCGGGTAAACAATATAACATAACAACTTGGGAAGACTGGATAAGGGTGCTGCCTGAGCCGAGGATTACGCTTGATTATTTTATTCCGCAGGAAGTGAGAGGTGATAACCCCTTAACGGAAGAAATAGAGCCGACGGTTCCGTTTCCTCTGGCGGTGAGAGTTATAAATACAGGCTATGGTACGGCGACAAATTTCAGGATTGAGAGTTTCCAGCCGGAAATTATAAATAACGAAAAAGGCCTTTTGGTTGATTTTGAAATTATCGGGTCATGGATAAACAATCAGGAAGCTCCGCAGTCATTGAAGATAAAATTCGGTGATATAGCTCCGCAGGGAGGAGCGTCTGTTGCTTACTGGCAGATGGAGGCAAGTCTCAGGGGAGAATTTACAGAGTTCAAGGGTTCTTTTATGCACAGTTCGGACTTGGGCGGTGAAATGACTTCTTTATTGGATGATGTGCGGACGCATTGGCTGGTAAAGGATATGATATGCGATTTAGAGGGTAAAGACGATATTGTGGATTTGCTTGCGGATTCGGATATGGACGGGACGGTGGATTTAATTTATGAATCGGAAGGGATAGAGACTGAAGTGCATACTTCTGTATCGGAAATTCACGGCGTTCCGACGCCGGAAAATTTAAAAGTTACGCTGACGGCAAACCCTGTACCGGGGGCATGGATATACACGGCAGTATCTGAACCGACAGGAGGAACATTTAAGATCGGAAAAGTTGTGAGGTCTGACGGAAAAATAATAAATGAACAGAACTGGTGGCAGGATGAAAATAATTTTTATCTTGTGGATTTTGACGTGAAAGATGAATACGTCATTTATTATACGGCGGAGAGTTTTGATACCGAACCGCCTGTGACGACTCTGGAAATAGGAGAGCCTAAATACGGCGTTGCCCCTGTTTATGTAAAAAGTGATACAAGGTTCACTTTAAGCGCTTCTGATGCCGGTGGTGTTGAAATCACCAGATGGCGCGCAGTGGGAGGAGATTGGCAGACAACGACTGGATTTTATCTACAGACGGAAGGGCGGCAAACAATTATTTACCAGAGCAAGGATGTAATCGGTAACTGGGAGGAAGAGAAGGCGCTGGAGGTTGAGGTTGACAACACCGCGCCGGCAAGCAGTGTTGAATTTGATGGTATATATTATGCGGTTCCGGAATAAAGTTATTATTTTAACGGGATTTCTGTTTAGTATAAACGGCTGCGCGTCATTGGGGGGCGGAAACAAGCCAGTGCGAAAAGAGATATTAAAAATCAGTTATTTAAAAGCCGGGGCATTAAAACGGATGATTGAGCGGCGTGAAGATTTTCTTCTCGTTGATGTGAGACAGCCTTCATTATTTGAGCGAAAGCATATTGAAGGCGCGATTTCTATTCCCGCCGCGGTTTTAAATTATAAAAATCTGCCGGAAAATAAATTGATTGTGGTTTATTGCGCCACCAGGAAATGTCCCGCTTCCAGAGATGCGGCTGCGATTCTTGTAAACAGGGGATATAAAAAAGTGGCGATTTTAAAAGGGGGTCTATCCGGTTGGGAACAGACGGGAGGCCATGTTGTAAAAAAATCGGAGAAAATTCAAAAACATCTTATCCCCGGTATTACAGCGGATGAAATTAAGAACAATAAAGCCGCAGATAAGATTGTGTTGTTTGATATAAGGCCCGCCGAAGAATACAGAGCGGGGCACATAAAAGGCGCGAAAAGTATTTCCCGTGAAAGACTGGTTCAAGCCGCGGAAAAGATACCGCAGGAAAAAGATATTGTTCTTTACACGCGAAGTGACGGGGAAAGCTGGGCGGCGGCGGATGAGTTGATAAAGAAAGGAAATAAAAACGTAAAAATTTTGTCGGGGGGATTTCTTATGTGGCAGAAAGGCGGCAACGCCGTGGTGAGTGGGAATGAAAAATAGGCTGATTATTTTTCTTCTGTTCCTTGTAACGGCAACAGCTCAGGGAGAAGGATATAAATTTTATATATCGCCGCAGACAAAGATTCTGATAAAGTCCACGGACAACGCGTCGGGGGTCGCGCTGACGGAATACAAATTAGGCGACGGGGAATGGAGCGAGTATGCTGATAAGTTTTCGCCGGCAAGTGAGAATGAATATCTCCTGCGGTACAGAGCCAAGGATAATTTAGGGAATCAGGCTGAGGAGAGGCTGGTTACGGTAATACTGGATACGACATCCGCGGTGAGTGAACTCCATATCGGAGAGCCGCGCATTATATTGGACGACGCCTTGATGCTGACTTCGGAAACGCCGTTATTGATTGAAACTTATGACAGGCTCAGCGGCGTGAAAGGCGCGATGTACGGAATAGATACGGAACAGAAGAAGACATATCCGGGCTCTTTTTCACTCGGTGAAAATCGGCAGGACATATTCCGCGATGAATTTAATGCTTCGGAACTTTCGGATGAATGGCGGTGGGAAAGAGGCAACACTGAAAACCGGATACTGACGGAAGAAAGAGAAAATCTCATTATATACACGGCGAACGGAAGCCTTAAAGGCATGGATAACAGTCAGGAAAATATACTTCTCAGGGATGTGCCTGATTACGGCAGTAGAGTTGTTGAGACGAAGCTGGAATTTAATCCGGAATATAAAGGTCAGGAAGCGGGGATTTACATTTATCAGGACGACGACAATTATATCAAGTTAGTGAAAACGGAGAGAGACAACAAAAATTATGTAGCCGCGGCTATGGAGAAAAACGGCGAATACAGCGAAAGCATAAGCGTTGATGAATTTTACGAAAAAGATATTTATTTGCGAATCAGAAGAGAAGAAACAAACTACCGATTATATTATTCCACCAATGGTCTTAGCTGGTTTAAGACCGGGGAATTTGACGTAAGCGGAATGACGGCCGAAGCGGGTATAGGAGCGTGTAACGGCATAGAGGATATTGCATCTGGAGCGAGAATAGCGGCGAAGTTTGATTATTTCAGCTTATACCGGACAGAGCCGTCAAATTTAAGCGACGGTGAATATGATATTTCGTATTACGCCGAAGATAATGTAGGGAATAAAGAAGATCAGAAATCAATTACAGTTATACTTGACGACAGTCCGCCGGTAATTGAAATTGTCTCACCCGCAGGAGGCGGAAGTTATATAGCGACGAAAGATATGGTAAATATTGTTTTCAATGTTTCGGACGCGGGGCAGTATAATGAAGCGGCGTATCTGATCGTTGTTGACGCTGATGATTCGGATAAAATCGGAGAGAGGGTTTATGTGACATCGGGCGATTCAATAGAGCCTTTGGATTTACCAACATACGGACGTTATAAATTGACGGTGGAAACGATTGACTGGGCGGGCCGCAAGGCGACAAAGGAGAGCGGAAGCTTTGAAGTGATATGGGATATCCTTCCTCCGAGGACGGAGTTGGCGGAGGGTGAACCAATTTATAAAAGCACGGTTGTAGCGGGCGGGTTACTATCCGCCGTAACCTATGTAACAGAGCAGACAAGTTTTACATTGACGGCTGTTGATGATTTGATAGAAGCCGGCGACGGAGTAGGATTGGGTGTAGCGGGAACAAAGTGGAGAGTCGCTGGCGGAGAGTGGAAAGTTTATGAAAGAGCGTTTAATATTACCGGCACCGACGGGATTTACAGAATTGATTATTACAGCGCTGATGTAATTGGAAATACGGAACTTATAAAATCAGCAACATATTATCTTGATAATACTCCCCCAGTGACGGCGTTGACAATAGAAGGAACAAGATACGCGAAAGAAGACGGTATGTATGTAACATCGGGGACGACGTTTACGCTGACGGCGGATGATCCTACTATAGAGGACGTGGCGTCGGGAGTAAGAGAAACAAAATATCGTATATTAAGCAGCACGGGAGTTTATAGGGACTGGCGGATATGTGAGCCAATCAATATTATCGGTCCCGACGGTATTTATACGATAGAGTATTACAGCGTTGATAATGTTTTGAATACGGAAATCGTCAAATCAATAACGGTGAAATTGGATAATACAGCGCCGGAGACAGAAATCACCGCGAATGAGCCGCAGTATATTTCGGGTGGTGAGATGTATATTTCACCAGGCACAGAGATAGAGCTGAGTGCAATTGACCAGATAATAAATGGAGTTGCTGTTGGGGCGGAAACAGTAAAATACAGAATAGACGCGGGAGAGTGGAAAGTTTATGCTGGAGCAATCCCGCTGACAGAGGGAGTAAGGACGGTTGACTATTATGCTTATGATTATCTGAAGAATACGGAACAAATCAAATCACAAACATATTATGTTGACGGCACGCCGCCTGTTAGCGCAATCAGCGTGGGAGAGCCGCAGTTTGAAGCATTCGGTTTAACAATGATAACGCCTGAGACGCAGATAGGCCTGACGGCGTATGATCCCGAAGTAAACGCTGTAACCAGCGGCGTAAACCGTATAGAATACCGAATAGACCCGTCAACGATTACGCTGACTCCCTGGATAATTTATTTGGATACGTTTACTTTTTCAGAAGGGGTTCATATGGTTGAATACAGGAGCGTTGATAATGTAAATAACACGGAAGTTGTAAAAGAAGCGGCTTACACGGTGACATATATAAGCAAGTCTGCCGTATACGGCGAAGAAGGAGTAAAGGTAAGCGGACAGGGGGAGATCGTCGGAGATGTGAGGTCAAACGGGCAGATAAAAGTTGCGGGACAGGCAATGATAGACGGAGACGCGTCGGGAGAGACGGTTGAAATTGACGGGGCAGACGCAAAGATAACAGGGGAAATATCAGAAGATTCGCAAAAGATAAATCCGCGGTGCATAGACCTCTTCGCGATAGAAGGAGCAGTTGCGGAAAACAACGACAACGAAAAGCTGGCGCTAAAAAACGGGAAATTGCAGTTAAGTTCAAAGAAAACAGTGACGATAACAAGCGGGACATATTATTTGAACGGAATAAATGTAACGGCGAAAGCAAAGCTGAACATAGAAGGGGAAGTGAGAATATTCTGCACGGGCAAAATAACAGTAGCGGCCAATGCCGAAGTGAACTATGAGGGTGAGGATTACGGACTGATTATATTGTGCAACACGAATGAAAACGTCAACATAAGCGGTAGCGGAGATATGCGGGGGATTATATATGCTCCTGAAAGCTTTGTCCATGTCAGCGGTCAGGGATTAACGGTAGGGAATGTGTTTGCGAAAAGAGTTGATGTGACGGGGCAGGGAATAATAGTCGGAACAGGGAAAGAGAAAACCGGAGGCAGAAGAATAATGTCTGCCGGGAGAAATCCGAAACCGTCGGCGCTTGCGTCGTTTGCTCTGGGTGCGGTTTACGGTTATCCGAATCCGGCGAAGAGGGCTAATCCGACGATACACATAGAATGCGGTACGGCGGACAAAGTTGAAATAAGGATTTACACAATAGCGGCGGAACTTGTTCAAGCGGCGGAAATAACGGGAGCGCCGCAATTGAAAAACGGTAAATTGTGCTATGAGTACACATGGGACAGCCGCGGTAAAGCAAGCGGTGTATATCTGTATCTTGTGAGATGCCATAGAGCGGGTTACGGCACGCTGAAAACGCTGAAGAAGCTGGCAATAATCAAATGAACAAAAGAAAAAAATATCTGATTGATAAGGGCTTTCAGCTAAGAATGATCATGCGGGTAATAGGTTTAATGGCGGGAGCTATTCTCATATCGGGTTTGCTTGCATACTGGGTGACGGCGCAGTTAGAGAAGAAAAGCAGTGCGCAGTTATATGAAGTCACGGATAATTATCAGGAAGATATAAAAATTGTATCCAGGCGCGGTGTAATAGCCAAATCCCAGTTAGCCGGCGGTGCGCTGAGCATAATAATAGGAGCGGTTTTTATGTTGTTTTATTCACACAGGCTTGCGGGGCCGGTTGTTAAATTAAAAAAGAGTCTTGAGAAAATAATAGCAGGCAACTATGAAGAAAAGATAGTATTCAGAAAAAATGATGAATTTCAAGAGCTTGCGGCAGTTATAAACCGCTTGCAGGAGCAATTGAAAGAGGACGTTAAATGAAAGCTATTAAGAGATTGGGGCTGATAGTTTTAGTTTTTGCGGGAATTCCGCTTTTTGCGGAAACCTGGAGGAGCGGAGCGTCGTTTCTGAAGATACCCCCGACGGCGGGAGCGGAGGCGATGGGCGGAGCGTATACGGCGATGTCTTCTGATATAGGAGCGTTGTATTATAATCCGGCGGGAATGACACGCCCCGGTGCGCTTTCAGCTTCATCCCGGCAATTTCAGGCGGGATTCACTCACACGGAATGGATAGAGAATATGAATTATGATTTCGCGGGAAGCATAGTTCCTGTAGTGTGGGGAAGTTTAGGCTTTTCGGTAATATCTATGAGAAGCGGAGAAATAGACGGCAGAGACAGCGACGGAAATCAGACGGCTGATTTTGAGAGTGCGGATATGGCTTTTACGCTGTCCGTGGCAAGAGAATTAAACAGCAGAAATATGCTGGGAGTTAATCTAAAACTGATAAGACAGGAAATAGCCGATGAGAGCGCGGAAGGTTTTGCTCTTGATGTTGGAGCAATAAGAGAGTTGACGGATAAAGTATCAATTGGTTTGAGCGTCAGAAATCTTGGGCCGGATATGAAATTTATAGAAGAGAAATATCCGCTGCCGCTGACATTTACGCTCGGCGGAGTATTAAAATTTGCGGGAATGTTCGGTCTCACAGCGGATATGGCGTATGAGCCGGTGGATGAGAAAAGAACATTCAGAATGGGTATGCAGATTTGTCCGGCGAGGTTTATGGTTCTACGAGCCGGTTATATGATGAAGGCTGTTTCTGCGGTTTACGGCAATACGGTACGCCCCGGCTCAGTTTCAGAATCGGACGACTTTGACGAGGGCGAAGGTCTTGGCGGAGGCGTCGGATTTAACTTCGGCTCGTATGTTCTTGATTATTCAATAAAGCCGTATGCCGATCTCGGTACTTCTCAAAGAGTAAGTTTCCGAATCGGTTTTTGAAAATACGAAAGGCTGAATGTCACAGGGGCGGGGTTTTGACCGCAAATTCTCAGGAGGCATTTTTTGAGATATTTGTAATTACCGGAAGCTAAATTGTTAATGGGCGTCAAATTGACAAATCCGGCCTCTTAATGTATAAATAGACAATGTGTTTCCCGCCGTTGCGGGCGTCACGGAGATTATAAAAAATGGTTCCAGAAAACGATAATTTTAAAGACTTCAAAATAGCGCTCGGCAGGCAGGTTACAAACCTGCACAGGAAGCACGAGGACGAAACGGCTTGTCTCAGAGCGAAAATAGAAGCCCTGGAAAAAAGCCGGGCTTATCTTCAGGCGAGATCTTCCATAGAAACGGCCAAAATCAACAGGGAATACCGCGCGCGGCTTTCGGAACTGGATGCCCGCGAAAAAAATCTTGCGCAGCAGGGATACGGCCTCACCGAACGTGAAAAGAAAATTGACCGTGACCTCGCCGAAAAAGACAGCATCATACAGAAACTGAACTTAAGAACGGTTGAAATAGAATCCAGTCTTGTGTCGGAATTTAATCAGAAGCTGCGTTCGGAAAAAAGCGAATTACAGAGAAAAGAAGACGAGATAGAAATTCTGAAAAAAACTTTCACGGCTTCAGAAAATGATTTTGAAAAGAAATCAGAAATTCTTGAACTTGAAATCCGCGAACTCAACGATAAGAGAAAAAGGGAAATTCTGTCGTTAAGTTCGCAGTTTGCCGTTGAGCGCGGCGAATTCGAACGCGACAAGTTTACGATGCAGCAGAACATAAAAGCGCTGAAAAACACGGTGAACGCCCTGAAGGACGGGCACAGGAAAACGGTTTCCGAATACGAAGACAAACTTAAAGTCGCCGTCTTGAGCGCGGCTGAGGGAAAGTCATCTCTGAGCAACGCGCTGGAAGAAATGAAAATTGAAAGTGATTCTCTCCGGAGAAAACTTGATGAACTCCGTTTATCTTCAAGGCGCCGGGAAGAAGAGTTAACGAAAAAACATGAGAATCTTATTCTGGGGCTTAATTCTGAAATACAGTCAAAAACTTCTGAGACGGCAATGCTGCGCCAAAGCGTTTCGGAGCTTAAAAAAATAAACGAGTCGCTTAAGGACAGTTACAATGGCAAAATAGCAGAGATGGAATCTATTTCGCGTTCTATAGAAATAGAACTGCGCAACTCCCTTTCGGAAGCCGCCTCTGAAAAAGAGCGCCTTGAATCGGCTCTTAAAAAAGCATCGGAAAATTTTTCCGCGAAAGAAGAAGATCTGAATAAGGAAAACGGCCTTTTAGAGAAAGATCTGATTCGCGAGCGTGAAAAAAACAGAGAAATGGAAAATAAATATTCCGCGGAATACCTCACTCTCGCGGATGAAAAAAGGCATATGCAGGAGCTTTTTGAAAAAGAAATATCTTCGCTGAAAGAAAAACTTATTCAAAGGCAGTCAGCAATGGCTTCTATGGAAACGGCCGCAGCCCGCCGGCAGACCGGCCTTCAGATTAAGATATCTTCTCTTGAAGACGCCAACAAAAACCTTCAGTCTGAAATTTTGCAATCCGGCGCGGATATGAGAAAGCTGGAGAATCTGAAAAACACAAAAATCGCGGAACTCAATCTGCTTGTAAAGGATAGGGAAAAAGAGGCCTCGGCGCGGTTTGCCGAACTTTCCGAAAAGAAGGGGCTTCTTGAATTGAATCTGCGCAATGAAAAACTTAAACACGCGGAGGACATTGAAGAGAGAGACAACGCCATTTCTGAATTAAAAAAAGAGCTGGAATCGGTGCGTTTATCCGGTGAAATCCGCTGCAATGCCGCCGAAAAGGAAAATGGTGAGATTGAACGGAATTTTAACGTCCGCTTGGAAGAGCTCAGAAAAAAACTTGAGGTATCCAAAAACAATATTATGATTCAGGCTGAATCTTTTGCGCAGGAAATGAGGGAAAAAGACGTTTACCGGCGCTCAAAAGAGGAAGATCTGCAAAAGATTATTTCATCCAAAGAATCAGAGTTATTTCAGATGCGCGACGAAATGCAGAGAAAACTTGCCGAAAAGGACGAGATGCATGCCGTCGAAACCGACAATCTCCGCAGCAGCATGATGCAGAATGCCCGCAAATTCCAGAACGAAAAGGAGATTTTGTCAGAAAAAATCAGGGAGAACGAGTCAAATCTCGCGTCGGAACTCAATTCCCACAGAAAAGAAATTGAGGGTTTGGAGGCTTTGCGCGCTTCAGAGAAAGAATCTCTGAACAACAGCATAGCCGCGTTGAACGAGAAACGCAGTTTGCTTACGGAAGATTTGGAAAAGAGCAGAAACTCGGCCTCGGAGCTTTCATCTGATAACGCGAAGCTTGCGACAAAACTTGCCGCGGAGGCGGAAGATAAAAGAAATATTATACAGTCATTTAACGAGAGGCTTGCCGAAAAACAGGATGAGATTTCGGACAGCGGAAGACAGATAGAAGGCCTTAAAACGGATTTTTCCGATATGATAAAAGCAAAGGATTCCGAGATCCGTCATCTGGCGGAAGAGATTAATAAACTGAGCGCTCAGAAAAGCGAGAGCGAGGAAAAAATGCTCCTCGTACGCGAAAGAATTGAAGCGGAAAACAAGTCGTTGAAGGAAGAACTTGACTCTGACCGCGCGCGCTTCAGGGAGCAGCTTTCCGAATCCGGAAAAAAGACGGATGTCCTTAGAATCGAGAAAGCCGCCGAGGTAGATAAGCTCAAGCAGTTCTCCGCTTCGCTCAAGGAACAGCTTTCGAGGCAAAGATCCGAATCGCTCCTCGCGAAAGACAATCTGAAAAAACATTATATGGAGCTTCTATCCGAAAAGGACAGGGCGTTTTCCGCTATGGCGGAAACTTATGAAAATAAACTTGAGGAACTTAACGGCGCCGTAAGAAAGCAGGACTCTGATATTAAAAAAATGGAAAACAGGTTTCTTGCGCGCGAAGAGGAATTCAAAAAGGAAAAGCTTTCTGCCGCAGCTTCGGCTCAGAAAGAAAAGCAGGAAATCAGCGAGCAGTTTGAAAGCAGAATCAAAGAGCTTGAACGCGACGAGAAAAGCTTTCGTGAGGAAATGAAGAGCAGAGAAAAAGAATTATCCGCGGAGAAGAGCGGCCTTGAAAGCAGGATGGAAGCTCTTGCTGAAAAGATATCCGGACTGAGGCTCATCAGGGAAAAAGAAGCGGGCAAGGCTAAAGAACAGTTCGCGGAGCTTGCGAATCAGCTGAAGATGCGCGACATGAAGCTGCAGGATGAAATAAAGAAAAGGCAGGAATCTCTCGCGGCCGCCTCTGAGGAAATAACCGCACTCAAGAACCGTCTTCGCCGCGAAGTCAGGGATTATGAGAAGCGCTCTTCAAAGAGAGAGGAAGAATACGGAAAAGAAATATCCGTCATCCGGTTAGAACTTGCCGGGGTCAGAGAAGAAATTAAGGAAGTGCGCAAAAAAGCTTCCTCGGAAAAACAGATTATTGCGGATAATTTTTCCGAAAGATCGCGTCTCGCGGAAAACAATTTTAACGGTGAGAAAATAAAACTTAATAACGAGATCAGGGAGTTAACGGATATTAACAGGGCTCTTGAGGAAGAGCTCTCCTCAATCCGCACGCGCCTTGAATCTTTTAAATCAGGAATGCAGTAAAAATGAGGAATTATGATGGATAAAAACAAACATGAACCGGCTTTGCTCAGCAAGCTGAAAGAGGATATGCTTTCCGAGATAGAGTTTCTCAAAAAATCTTTGGAAAAATCAAGAACTCTCCATCAGGAAAAGCTGCTTGAGGCCACAACATCCAATATCGCTTTGCGCACGGAATTCAAAGAGAGGGAGAGCAATCTGCTTTCCCGCATTCAGGATTTGCAGGTCAGGCTTGAAAAGGAAAGAGAAGAGTATGGTTTCGAGAAAAAAACATGGGAGGAACTTCTCAAAAACAGAGATGTCGAGAAAAACTCTCTTTATGCGGAGCTTGCGGTCAAAGAATCCGAAGTTGTCACCGGGCAGGAGCAGGAGCGCCGTAAATTTTTAGAGAGGGAAGAGAATCTTCTCAGACAGATTGAAGTTCTGGAGAAAAATATCACTTTTATTCAGAAAAACCATGAAGAGAAAGTTAATCTTTCGCAAAAAGAAAAATCAGAACTGACGAAAGACTATGAAACGAAAATATCGGCTTATCAGAAAAATATATCGCAATCGGAAGAAAAATTAAAAAATCTGACCGATGAGCTAAGCGCTTCGGAAGAAGAAACAAGTCTTGTCAGAGGGGAAAATATCCTCCGCGAAAACGAACTCAATCAGAAAATTCTGAATCTGAAAGACGAAACGGTGAAGCTCAAAACTTCGCTTGAATCGGAAAGGGCTAATTTTGCCGCTCAGGCCCAGTTGAAGGACAGGGACGTGAGCGATGTCTCTAAAAAATACGCCGAGGCCGAGAAAGATTTTAACGAAAGACTTGCCGAAAGCCGCAGACGTCTTGAAGAGCTGCAAAAACAATACGAGAAAGAACTGTCGGAGCGCTCAAGGCGCATTCTGGAGCTTGAAGAATCCGAAAATGTCATAAGAGCGGAATCGGTGTTGAGAGAGAGCTCTCTCAAAGATGAATGGTCCGCGCGGCTTGAGAAAAAAGAGAAGCAGTTAAAAGAAATTGAGACGAAGGCCGAAGCGCTTGTTATAGAGCTTGAAAGCGTGAGGACGGCGGCCTCTGAAAATATAAGACAGAAAGAAGATGAGATATTTTCTCTTCAAAAACAGATAGAAAAAGACAAGGCGGATTTTCGTATTGCTCTTGAAGCCAAGGCCATGGAACTTGAAGCCGTTTCGGGACAGGATGCGGAGCAGATACGGTTTTTGAAAGGCCGGCTGGAAGAAGAAAAGAAAAATTTTGAAAAACGTATGGCCGACGAAGAAGAGCGCTTCGTTCGTCTGACCGATGAGAAAGAGCGTGTTGCCCAGACGCTGCTTCTCAAAGAGAGAGAACTTGCAGAGCTCACGAGAGAGCTCAATTCTCAGAGGAGCGGTTTTACATCCAAGATAGAGGATTTGAAAGTGTCCGCCGAGCGCGCGAGGGTTTTGCTCGCCGGGCGGGAAGAGGAATATAAAAAAGAAATAGCCGTCCGCGAAGAGGAGATAAGGGGTCTTTCGGAAAGAATAAACGAGGTGAACTCCGACTGGTCCAGGCGCCTTAAATTCGCGGAAGAGGAAATATTCGCGAAACAGAAAGAAAAATTCAATGAAATAGAGGACATAAAAACAGCTCACCGTCGTGAAGAAAGCGCCCTGACGGAAAAATTTAACGTCAGAATAAACGATCTCACGGAATTTAAGGCCGTTTTTGAGAGTCAGTCCAGAGAGTTGGCGAAATCGCTGGAAGAAAAAGAAAATGACATAGAAGCGCTCAAGAAAGTGCTCGCCGAAAAAGAGGCCGTGATACAGGCCTCATCAAGAATAAAAGAGACAGAGCTTGCGGAAACCCGCCATAAATTTGAAGACGAAATTTTTTCCGCCCGCCGTCAGTTTGAGTCTGAGAGGGAAAGGTTCCTTCAGGAACTGAGCAAAAAAGAAGACGAAAAAAATAAAGTGAGCGCCCGCGCCGAAAAACAGATAGCCGTTATTGACGCGGCGCTGAAGGCGAAAGAAACGGAACTCGGTTTTGCGGACACGAGGATGAAAGACAGAGAGTTTTCTCTCTCTTCGGAAATCAAAGCCCGCGAAATTGAGATTTCGGCTCTCAAGCTTGAGATATCCAAATTGCAGGAAAAACTCCGTCTGCAGCTTGAAAGTTTTTCAAGAGAAACCGAACGTTCGGGGCAGACGTACCTTGAACAGTTGAAAATCAAGGATTCCGCATGGTCGGAGGAAAGATCAAAACTGCTTGAGGAAATGGAAAATAAAGAAAAAAGGCTTGCGGAAATCAGGATTCAGGCCGAATCTTCCGTAAGCGAACTGAACGGGATTATAGGCGCGAAAGACAGAAAAATATCCCAGATAATTTCTTCCTATGAAAATGATAAAGCCGTTTCATCTAAAAAAAGCGAGGAAGAAATTATAGAGCTCAAATCCAAACTTTCCGCATCTGTCAGCGAAAAAAATTCTCTGGAGATAAAAATAAACAATAGGGACGACGCTCTGCGGGGTTTTAAAGAAATGAGCGCCGAAAAAGAGAATCAGCTGAAAGAATTTTTTGAAACGGAAAGAAATGATCTTTCAAACAAACTCTCGGGCAAGGAAGAGGAAATTGCCGCTTTACGGACACGAGTTTCTGAAATAGAGCGCCGCCGCAAAAATGAGGTTGAATCGAAAACTCTTGAGTTTTTGAGAGAGCGGGACAGGCTCAGGGATGAGATAAACAAGTATTACAACAAATTTATAGAAACCGGAGAGCAGCTGCAGAAAATAGACTCCGTCGCCAAGCAGGCGAATAATGAAAAAGAAGTGATAGCTATTGAATGGAGAAAACGCCTGGCGGAGCGCGAGGGCGAATTGCATGACGCTTCCGAAAAAATAAATTCTCTGGAAAAACAAATTGTTGAAGAAAGCGTTCGCGCTGAAAAACTGCAGGTGAAGGAAAACGAACTGAACGAAAGAGAAAAGAGGATTGCCGCTTCGGAGCATTTCGCCAAAGACGAGCTTCTCAGAACAAAAGAGGCTTTTTCGGCGGAGAAAGAAAACTTAAAAAATAGTCTCGTGAATCTGAGAAACTCCCTCGCTGAAAAAGAAGAGTATGTCAGAAAACTCAAAAACGAAAAAAATCTTTCAGACGGTCAGCTTGTCGACATGAAGGCTTCTTACGAAGTTTTCAGCGAAAAGCTCAAACAGGCGCAGTTTGACGCGGAGAAACGCGGCATTGAAATAGAAAATCTTAAAAATGTCATTAAAAATCGCGATGAACTTCATGAAAAAGAGAACAGGGCGGAGGCGGCTGAGTTCGCCGCGCGTGAAAACGCGATGGGGGATGATTATAAGCTTCGTATTTCGCAGATCAGCATGGTGAAAGATTCGCTGGGTAATGAACTGGCGACGGTGCGCACGCTTTTTGAAAGAGAGAAAAACAGCAGGGAAGACGAGCGAATAAGATCTGAGGCGGCAATAAACAGAAAGCTTACGGAATTTGACAGGAAAAGAGATGAATGGAACGACGAAAGAAAAGATTTGCTGGACAAATTTTATCTGACGGACGCCACGCGTAAAGAGCTGCTAATGGAAATAGAAAGCTTAGAAAAAGAACTCAGAGAATCAAAAAGAGGAATACTGAAAAAAATCTTCGGAAGCTGAAGCCCCCCTTCGTTTTACAATTTTTATTTAAAAGACATATCTGCATTGTGAATACTGATATGTCTTGAATTATTCCATCCAGAGAACCATTATAAAGTCGGTTTTTAGATTGTCGGGATCGCCGCCTCTGGGGAAAACTGAAAAACCTTCGTCGTCGGGAGGGTCGGTGACGTCCTTTGTGCCGGCTGACCATGAAAACGGCGTTCCGTTGCTCCTGAGATAATCGGGGAAACCGGGGCTCGTGTCATAGCCGAATTTTGTTCCGTTCGCGGGGCCTTTGGGCCCCATACAGAGAATCCCTGATTTTTTCATGGTTGTCCATGTGTAGTCGGCGTACAAAAAGCGGTGGACCCATGGGTCTGACAGGATAGCGGGATTGTCAACATATTTTCCGTGCCAGTTGTCTATGCGCCCGTCTTTATTTTCATCTTCGTCGGATGTTGTTGTGGGGGCGGGATCACCTGGTTCCCAGCCCGGCCTGTAGCCGAATAAAAGATAATCCTGCCAGTGCGCTGTGTTATAGGAAGAAGCGGGGTTATCCCAGGCAGAGTAGCCGCCCATACCTCCGCCGGTTTTGCCGGCAATGGGGAAACGTCCCGTGTCCGCGTAATACATTTTAAGGCCTATCTGCAGGACTTTCAACTGCGCTTTTGCCCTGTCTATTCTGATGTTGTCGCGAAGCTGAATATACTTCAAACTGCCGCTTATTATAAGTATGCCCGCAACAGCGACTATCAGCATGAGTTCAGGAAGTGTGAACCCTTTTCGGGTTTGCCCGCCTTTAGTGCAAATTGCTTTCCTTCTCATATTTTTAGTTTATCATTTCTTTAAAGTATTTTCAATATGCGGAATTCTGACAATGCACTGTATCAATAATTGCAAGCGCTTCGCTTGAAAATTGAATTCAAACATGAAATATCTGTCGGAAGTTTTCCGAAAGAGCGCTTCCATACTTCGGGGCTTTCCATACAAAGATAAACTTTCATGTCTGCGTCGAATTTTTTGAGAAAGGAAAGAATCTTTGAAAACATTTCCATGCGCGTGTATTTCAGATAGCGGTTTTTGCCGTCATCACCGCGTATGAATTCTCCGCAGAGTATTTTTGAACCGGGGAAACGCGAATAAATGACAGGTTTTATGCGCGGGTCATAACGGAGAGCGCCGAGACTTATCCACGCGATATGTTTCGGCGATATTTCAGAGAAAAGCCGTTCAATGAGTTCCTGATACGCTTTTTCCCAGCCCTCAAAAAAAATCAGGGGATCAAAATGAAAAGCGAGAGGGTATCCATCTTCTGCGCATTTTGCGGCGGCGGCTATGCGTTCATAAGGGTGGGCAGTTCCTTTTTCTTCTGTTTCCGAGAGAGCGGGAGGATTAAGAGACCATGCCATCACCGTCCGCCCGCGGTGATTCAGCTTCAGAAGATTGTTTACGTTTGATGATTTTGTTTTCAGCTCAAGCAGGGAATTTGTTTTGGAGCATATTTCAATCAGAGATTTGTTTATATTGATAACGTCGTCGAGAAACAGACTGTCCGAAAATTCGCCCGTGCCTATTCTGAGTGACCGTGACGATGCCGCATTCTCAAAATCGCGCAGAAAATCGTCCGTGTTCACAAAAACCGTTATGGCGCGTATGTTGAGATATGCCTGGAGATAACAGTAAGAGCAGTCGGCGGGGCATCCGAGAATGTTTTTCGCGACAAAATAATTGCAGCACAGATGGCCTTTTGTGCCGGGGCATTTTTCTATGAAATTGTTTTTTCTCACCGTTAGAAAGAGGGCTTTTTTGCCGCGGGACACTTCTTCCGGCTCGCTTTGAGGAGCGAAGTAAAGTTCTTTCGGGGAT
>SWCC01006212.1_pt1 | contig 21497 bp, 20 predicted proteins | sample 4692971 | NCBI WGS metagenome assembly SWCC01 (sample SAMN10267277, study PRJNA491770) | bioreactor metagenome | isolation source: DHS bioreactor inoculated with subseafloor sediment | place: Japan: off Shimokita Peninsula | collected 2006-08 | reverse complement strand
GCCGCTCGACCCACGCGAGCTGGCGGCGCAACTCGCACCGCACTGGCGGGTCGAATCCAGCAGTGGCGTGCGTGTATTTCATGACTACATGCCCGCCGATTTCCAGGCCCGCACCGAGCCTGCCGAGCTGATCGAGATGGAGCTGGCGTACCGCCGGCATCCGACCTTCAGCGGCCTGGGGCGCTACCTGCACTGGCTGTGTCGGCCGCGCTGAGCCGACCGGGAGGTCTTCATGTCGATCCGCGTGTTTCTGCCACTGCTCTGCCTGGGTCTGATGGCCTGCCAGAGCAAGAATCCCTACACCGAAGAGTCGGCGCCGATCCCACCGGCACCGCCAATCGAGAAAATCCAGTCGCCCATCTACCCGGCCGCCCCACGCGACTTTTCCAGCTACCAGAGCTGGGGCTGGCGCACACCGCCCGCCGGCACCGCGTCGATCAGCGGCGAAGAGCTGCAGGAGATGGTGGCCGGCGCGCTCGATCAGCGCGGCTTGCGACCCGCATCCGGAGGCACCGGCAACGGCTCCGCAGACGTGCTGGTTTCAGCCGGCGCCAGCAAGGAGACGCGGGTGCGCCAGACCTACGATCACTATGGCCCGCAGGTCGGCGTCGGTCGCTATGGCGGCGGCTACGGCTCCGGTTATGGGGTTGGCACCAGCGTACCCATCGTGCGCAATTACGAGGAAGAAGTGGTTTCGGTGCGTATCGAGATGTTCGACGCAGCCTCGGGCCAGGCCGTCTGGAGCAACCGCGCCGAAGCGCGGATCAGTGGCAGTCGGGCCAAACAGCAGGATGCGCTGCGCCAGGCGGTGGAGCGCGCCCTCGAAGACTACCCGCCACGCTGAATGCGGCAAGCAGGCGCAGAGCAAACACCGTCGCCAGGCCTAGACTGAGCAGACGCCACCCAGGAGAACGATCATGTTGCGTCGCCTTTTGCTGATACCTCTCCTCTTCGCGCTCGCCGCCTGCCAGGGCCCGCAGGTGCAGCGCGATTTCGACCCAACGCGCGACTTCTCCGCCTATCGAGCCTGGAGCTGGCAGGAACCGGCGCTGCAGTATCGGCCTGACGACCCGCGAATCAAAAGCGACCTGACCGAGCAGCGCATCCGCGCCGCGGTCGCCGAACAGCTCGATCAACAAGGCTTGCGGCCTGCCACGGCCGGCAAAGCGGCGGACATCAAGGTGCAGGCCTGGTACATCGTCGACCAGCGCACCCAGCAATACACCACCACCTCCGGCGCCTGGGGCAATCCCTGGTACGGCTACTGGGGCGGGCCGATGTTTACCGATACCCGCACCATCGACTACCAGGTCGGCACGCTGCAGATCGATCTGTATGACGCTGGCGACGGCAAGCTGGTCTGGCGCGGCAGCGCCGAGCAGGTGTTGCGCAGCCGCCCCGGGACACCCGACGAACGCGCCGGCAACATCCGCGAGCTGGTGATGCGGGTACTCTCGCAGTATCCGCCGCGCTGAGGTTTTCCTGACGAGTCCTTCATGGTGCTGGCGAGCCGCAGCCGTGCTCGCCATACTGTCGCGCCCCTGATTCTGGAGACCCGACATGCCTGCCGTTGCCTGGTGGTTACTCACCCTGCCGTTCATTGCCGGCGCCCTGCTGCCGCTGCAGGCGGGCATCAACGGACAGGTGGCGCGCCAACTAGGCAATGTGATGGGTGCGGCGTTGCTCTCCTTCGCCGTGGGCACCCTGGCGCTGTTCGTCATCGTGCTGGTCCAGCGTGACGTACCCGCCCTGCAGACGCTGAAGAGCCTGAACTGGTGGCACTGGTCTGGCGGTTTGCTCGGTGCATTCTTCATTGCCACGGCAGCATTCGCCGCGCCGCGCACCGGAGCGCTGCTGTTCATGGCGCTGCTACTGGCCGGTCAGCTGTTCGTCGCCCTGCTACTGGACCATTTCGGCTGGGCCGGCTTTCGCCAATCGAGCATCAGCCTGGGCAAGGTAGCCGGCCTGCTGCTGATCTTCGCCGGGGTCTGGCTGATCCAGCGCGGCTAGCAGGCAGGCGCAGGCGCTCACTCGTGCTCGAAGGCGTAGAACAGGTTGGGCTCGCTGACCAGATAGAGATTGCCCTGTCCATCGAAGGTCATCCCTTCGGCCTGCGGCACGCTGCGTTCGAGCCCGGCAAAACCGCTCCAAAGCGAGCGGAAGCTGACCAGCTCGCCTTCTGCATCGAGCTCCAGCATCATCTTCGCCTCGTCGCTGAGCAGCACCAGGTGACCGGTCTGCTCATCGAAATGCACCGACGACAGATCAGTGGCCATGTCCAGCTTCTCGATCCAGGCCTCGCGGTCGATGATCTTGATATCCATGTCACCTGCCAAGCTGCGCTTGATGCCCTGGATTTCGTAGAGCTTGCGCGGTGAATGCTCCTTGACCACAAACAGACGATCGCCCACTCGGTCGTAACCGACGCCTTCGAAACCGGAGTTCTCCGCATCGCCAAGGGCCAGGGTGATGGAGCGCCCTTCCGCACGCAGCAACGGCCCGGCAACCCTGGGGACTGCCAGGACAACCAATGACTGCTGACGCTCTTCGGTTACCACCAACAGGTCGTCGCCGAGATAGGTAATTCCCTCGACATCCTCGAACCCCTGCAACGGATAGCGCGCGATAAAGCTGCCGTCACGCCCCAGAGCGAGCAGCTCCTCAGGATTGTTGACTACCGCCCACAGATGATCGCGGCGCTCGTCATAGGTCAGCCCGGAAAGGTTGTTGTCCACCGTCGCCACCGGCAGCGCATCGATCTTTACCTGATATTCCGGTAGCCAGAGGCTGCGCCGTTCCCAGCTGGCTTCATGCCAGGTGGTTTTCAATGTGTAGAACAAGCGCTCATCGAGGTGAACGGTGGTGGCGGCGTAGAGCAACGCGAAAAGCGCGCAGCCGTACCACCAGGTCGGGCGCAGCGCCGCAACTCGTCCCAGCTGCGCTCTGGCAAGGGCTCGCATAATGGTGTTCTCGTTCAGGGGATCGTGGGCAGGTTGCCTGGGTCTTGTTGCAGCCGCATGAAGGCGGGTGCCCAAGCCCAGCGCCGATCCATACAGCGACACTACGACCGCGATTCTTCCCCACCGGTTCCAGCACGGCAGCGGCGATCCGGAACTCTCGGGCGTGCCAGACAGCCCAATACGCAGGGCTGTGCTTGCGCACGGCAATCGAACGTTTCAGGAGAGCGATACATGCGGGTAGAAGGATTCTTCGAATGGTTGGGACAGGCGCTTGGCTCGGTCATACGCTTCATCGTCGAGGCGCTGGGCGATTTCTTTGGTCTGTTTGCCCGAGCCGGACACAACTTCCTCGAGGGGCTCTCGCGCACGCTGGGCATGGACCGTTCGCTGATCAGCCTGGTGGCATTGGCGATCGGCCTGTTGTTACTGGTCGCCGCGGTACGCGCGTTCTTTCGCGGCTCGATCATCGGCGGGCTGGTTTGGCTGTTTCTCGGCCTGTGGCTGCTGAGCTGGCTGATCCACTGAGCCCCAGCTGCAGTCGTTGAGTGCTACCGCCCCGGTTTGCCAGCAGGCCGGCTTTTCCTCTTTTTTCGATGCGACGTATAGTGCCGGGCCGTCCCGGAAGGCCCGAAATGTCCAGCATGCTTGCCGCCTGGCGCGATGCGCCCACCCATAGCAAGGTGTGGGCGCTGGCAGCGCCGATGATCCTGTCGAATCTATCCGTTCCGCTGGTAGCGCTGGTGGACAGCAGCGTGATCGGCCATCTGCCGCACGCCCATCAGCTGGGCGCGGTAGCAGTCGGCGGCAGCCTCTACACGCTGCTGGTATGGGTGATGGGCTTCCTGCGCATGGGCACAACGGGCTTCGCCGCCCAGGCTGCCGGCCGCGAAGACGGCGGCGCCCTGCGCCAGATCCTGTTGCAGGGATTGCTGCTGGCACTCGGTTTCGCGCTGCTGCTGGGCGCAATCGGCGTCCCACTGAAGGGCGCGGCCTTGCAGCTCATGCAGCCGTCTGCCGAACTGGACGAACTCACCCGCGACTATTTCCACACACGCCTGTTCGGCCTGCCCGCAGCACTGGCCAGCTATGCGCTGATCGGCTGGTTCCTCGGCACCCAGAATGCTCGCGCACCACTGGCCATTCTGCTGACGACAAACCTGATCAACGTGGCGCTGGACCTGTGGTTCGTGCTCGGCCTCGACTGGGGAGTGGCCGGCGCCGCCCGCGCCTCGGTGATCGCCGAGTGGAGCGGCGCGCTGCTGGGCCTGGCCCTCACCCGCAAGGCCCTGGCCCGCTACCCCGGCCGACTCGATACCCGCGCGCTGCGCCGCTGGCTGAGCTGGCGGCCGCTGATGGCGGTCAACCGCGACCTCTTCCTGCGCTCCCTGGCGCTGCAACTGGTGTTTTTCCTGGTGACGGTACAGGGCACGCGGCTAGGCGATGCGACGGTCGCCGCCAACGCGCTGCTGCTCAACGGCCTACTGCTGACCGCGCACGCCCTCGATGGATTGGCGCATGCCGTGGAAGCCTTGGCCGGGCATGCCATCGGTGCCCGCAACCGCGACGCGCTGCAGCGCGTGATGGTGGTCGCCGGGGGCTGGTCATTGCTGGCCAGCGTCGCCTTCGGCCTGTTCTTCCTGCTTGGCGGCCATCTCTTTATCCAGTTGCAGACCGACATTCCCGAGGTCCGCGCGACCGCGCTGACCTACCTGCCCTATCTGGCGGTGTTGCCGCTGATCGCGGTCTGGAGCTATCTGCTTGACGGGCTGTTCATCGGCGCCACCCGCGCGCGGGAGATGCGCAACAGCATGCTCCTGGCGGTAGGTCTGACGCTGCCGCTGGGCTGGCTACTGCAGGGGCTTGGCAATCACGGCTTGTGGCTGGCATTTCTGAGCTTCATGCTGATGCGCGGCGTCTGCCTGGGTGTGCTCGCTCAGCGCCTGCAGCGCCGCGGAGCCTGGTTTACCATGGGCGCGCCAAGCACCACACACTCCGAGGGACACTGAACATGGCGTACGCCATCGCCGCCTATCTGCATTTTCTGGCGATATTCCTGCTCTTTGCCCTGTTGCTGCTGGAGCACCAGCTGTTCCGGCGGCCGCTGACGCTGGAGCGCGCGCGCAGCCTGTTTCGCATCGACATCGCCTTCGGCATCACCGCGGCGGCGGTACTGGCCAGCGGAGCCGCCCGGGCAATCCTCTATGGCAAAGGCCTGGACTATTACCTCAAGAACAGCCTGTTCCACGCCAAGGTCGGCCTGTTCGTGGTGGTCGCGGTACTGTCCATCTATCCCACCCTGACCTTCCTGCGCTGGCGCCCGGCCTTGTCCGCAGGCCAGACACCGATCATGTCGAACAGCAGCGCCAGGTGGGTCAAGCTGACCATTCGCCTGGAGCTGCTACTGCTCTTACTGATCCCGTTGCTGGCCGCGCTGATGGCGCGCGGCTTTGGCGTCATGCCCGGCTGACGCCGGGCTGGTCGATTAGGGCGTCAGATAGGAAGAGCGCGTCAGCCCCAAACGCAAAGCATCGATGTACTGGGTGCGCTCCTTGGCGCTCAGCTTGGCGCTGGCAACCTTGTCGCGGTAGTAGGTCATCAGCTCCTCGGGCGACAGGTGCACATAGCGCAGCATGTCCTCGATGGTGTCGTGGGTCTCGATGCCGGCGTGGTAGTAGCTGCCGTCCTCACGCTGATAGACGTTCACCGAGTCGGTATCGCCGAACAGGTTGTGCATATCGCCAAGAATTTCCTGGTAAGCGCCCACCAGGAACACGCCGAGGAAGTACTCTTCGCCAGGCGCGACCTCATGCACCGGCATGCTGCTTTCGATGCTCTGCTCGTCGACGTAGTGCTTGATTTTTCCGTCCGAGTCGCAGGTCAGGTCCTGCAGCACCGCGCGCCGCACCGGCTCCTCGCTCAGCCGCTGCAGCGGCACGATCGGCAGGATCTGGTCGATCGCCCAGGTGTCCGGCAGACTCTGGAACACCGAGAAATTGCAGATGTACTTGTCCGCCAGCTTGTCGTTGAGCTCGTCGAGCACCGCCCGATGGGAGCGCTGACGGGCCTTGAGCTGGTTGTACAGGCGACGGCAGATGGCAAAGTAACTCTGCTCGGCCAGCGCCTTCTGCGCCAGGGTCAGCTTGCCGGACGCATACTGCGCGCTGGACTCGCTCATATAGTGGGTAGCGCGCCAGTAGGTCTCAGTGACCATTTCCGGATCTGTCGGCCCAAGCAGATCGGCCAGCGACTGCACGATCTCCGGCAGTTCGTCGTAGTTTTCGATCACCGGCAGCTCGTCGTTGTGCCGCTCGACATCAGTGACCTGCATGACCAGCACCGCATGATGCGCGGTCATCGCCCGCCCGCTTTCGGAGAAGATGTTCGGGTGCGGCAGGCCCTGTGCCTCGCAGAACTCCTTGAGCATGCCGACCACGGTGCCGGCGTATTCGTCGATGTCGTAGTTGATCGAGCTGGCATTGCGCGAGTGGGTACCGTCGTAATCGACGCCCAGACCGCCGCCGACATCGATGTAATCCACCGGCAGGTTCAACGCGCGCAGCTCGGCGTAGTAACGAATCGCCTCACGGAAGCCCTGCCGGTAGTCGGCCAGATTGGCGATCTGCGAGCCCATGTGGAAGTGCAGCAAGCGGATGCCCTGATCCATTTCCGCCGCACGAAAGCGTTCGATCACCGAGAGCAGCTGCGCCGCAGACAAGCCGAACTTCGACCGCTCACCACCAGTGTCTGCCCACTTGGACGATGCCAGCGACGACAGGCGCACACGCAGACCGACCTGCGGCGTCAGTTTGAGCTCGTTGGCCTCCTCGATCACCAGGCCGACCTCGGACTCCTTCTCGATGACGATGAATACCTTGTGCCCGAGCTTCTGGCCCATCAGTGCGAGGCGGATAAACTCGCGGTCCTTGTAGCCATTGCAGACGATGGTGCCGCCCTTGGGGGCGAGCGCCAGCACGGCCATCAGCTCCGGCTTGGAGCCGGCCTCCAGGCCGATGGAAACGTTCTGCGTGGCGATGATGTTCTCCACCACCGCTTCCTGCTGGTTGACCTTGATCGGGTACAACGCGGTGTACTTGCCGGCGTACTCCATGCGCTCGATGTTGGCATCGAAGGCACCGGTCAGCCGCCGTACGCGGTCCTGCAGGATGCCGGGGAAGCGCACCAGCAACGGCAGCGACAGTCCCGCCTCGCGCAGCTGCTCGATCAGCCCGTTGAACTCGATCGGCTCGCCGCTCGGCCCCTGCGGGCGCACTTCGACATTGCCCTGGTCGTTGATTGCGAAATACCCAGCGCCCCAGTGGCGGATACCGTAGATGCTGCGGCTGTCGGCAGCGGTCCACTGGCTACCGTCGTCTTTACGTGTGCGTCGTACAGGCATCAAGGCCTCCCGGAAGAAATTGAGTGTTTCGCAGCGAGCAGAACCGCGCGGCGAAGGCTATGCGGCTTCGACAGCCGATATGCGGAAAATGGTGAAAATGGGTGGAGGTGCCACGTGGACGCTCAGCCACCGGACTTCTTGGCCTTGAAGCCGCGCCTGGTCAGCTCGTCGATCAGCAGCTGAACGTGATCGCCCTGGATCTCGATGACGCCGTCCTTCAGCGCGCCGCCCGTGCCGCAGCGGCGTTTCAGCGCGCTGGCGAGCTCCTTGAGCTCGGTCTCGGGCAACGGAACGCCACTGATGGTCGTCACCGTCTTGCCGCCCCGGCCCTTGCTCTCGCGGCGCACCCGCGCAATACCGTCGCCGTCAGGCAGAACGCTTTGTTTGCAGATGCAACTACCCAGCGGTTGGCTGCACTCAGGACAATGCCGACCGGCATCGGTGGAATAGACCAGCCCACTCAGGCCGGCCAGGGAAGTGGTTTTCTTCGCCACACAAACCTCACTCGCCAATCTGGCTCTGCCTGGCAGAGCCGAAGTGCCGGCTAATTTACCAGCAATGCGAGTCGGCAGCAGGACAGAGTCCGGGCGGCGGTACGAAACCCTGACTGCTTACGGAACGGGGAGCCCCGCGAAGGTCCGCTCAACCCTTCTGATCAGCGATACGACCAGCCGGTGCGTACGGCGATGGATCCACGATCGGCGCCTGCCCAAGCATCAGATCGACCAGCAGCTGACAGGACGCCGGTGCCAGCACCAACCCGTTGCGGAAGTGCCCGCAGTTCAGCCACAGCCCGTCGAAGCCGCTCACCGGTCCTATATAAGGCACGCCATCCGGCGAACCCGGCCGCAGCCCTGCCCAGTGTTTGACCACTTGCGCGTCGGCCAGCGCCGGTAGCAGCTCGATCGCTGTTGCCCTCAGGCTTTCCAGCGCGTCTTCGGTCGGCGTCTTGTCGAAGCCGACATCTTCCAGGGTGCTACCAACCAGGATGTGGCCATCGCGCCGCGGAATCGCATAGCGCCGCTTGGCCAGCACCATGCTCGGCAAGAAGTCCTCGGCGCACTTGAAGAGAATCATCTGCCCTTTCATCGGCTTGACCGGAATCTCCAGCCCCAGCGTCGCCAGCAGCTGTGCACTCCAGGCGCCGGCCGCCACTACAACCTGATCCGCCCGCATCTCGCCCTGCGCCGTCTGCACGCCCACGATGCGCGTACCGTCGCGCAGGAAACCTTTCACCGGGCACTGCTCAATCACATTCACATTCGGCAGCTGCCGCAGCGCTTCGCGCAGCGCACGGAGCAGGCGGGGATTACGGACATTAGCGACACCCTCCATGTAAACGGCGCGCTTGTAACTCTCACCCAGCGATGGCACAGCCTGGCGCACGGTCTCCATCGATACCGAGGTGAGTGGCCGACCATAACGCTCAGCCCAACTCAGCGCCTCCGCCTCGTCGTGCAAATCCAGCCAGTAGAGACCGGTGACGTGCACCTCCGGGTCCACCCCCGTCTCCGCCAGCAACCGGTCGCCAAGCTGCGGGTAGAAATCCTGCGACCAATGCGCCAGCGCAGTGACCGCCGGGCTGTAGCGCCACGGATACAACGGCGAAACAATCCCGCCACCGGCCCACGAGGCTTCGCTGCCGACATTACTCGAGTCGAATACAGTAACTTGCGCGCCACTAACAGCAAGGCGGAGCGCCGATAACAACCCAATAACACCAGCACCAACGACGCAATAACTCACTGGCTTCTCCTACCCATAAAGCGTTGGATACTACCAGCAGCGCGCGGTTGAGTCCGCCGCGGGTGCAGACGTAGCGGCAGTGCGGGCTCCAGTGTTGGAAAGAGTGAACGTTGCGCACGTAGTGTCGGCAACCTGCGCGCCCGTTGCTGTGGCTGTCAGTACGAATGTCGTCTGGTTGATGACGCCGGTGAGCGAATAAAGCCGCTCAGATGACAGATACGTGGGCGCACCAGCGGCGTACAGCGCAGCCTCGGCACAATTGGCATGGTTATACCGGTTCAGACTGGTAAAGCAGCGAGTCAGCTCCTGAGCCGAGCGCGTCAACGAAGCCTTCGCGTCGCTTCGATTGCCTTTCAATACGTATTCGCGATAGTTCGGATAAGCGATAGCGGCTAGCACTCCGACTATTGCGACAACGATCATAAGTTCGATCAGTGTGAAACCCGCCGAGCAGGCTACGCCAGAACGTTTATTTAATGTACGCATCAACGCAACTGCCTCCAAGAAAGACGACCTTCGTTCAGCCCACCCTTTTCCACGGTCACGTCAATACCGCCGGCCGTACCGCTCGCAAACTTATACTCAATATCCCCGGCAGAAATAATTGCAGGAGTCTTGATAATTCCTTGCCGGGATTTTTTGCCACTCATAGGCTCGCCGTTTACGAGATCGAGGTCGTTGATTTCACCATCGCCACCCACATCGAAAACCGGATAGGCAAGCCGCCCACCACTCCATGCGTCCAGCTCCATGAGCCAGCTGTCCCCCCCCGCGGAACAAACATCTTGCGATGGTATAACGGTGGGAAAAATAATACGTCCGTTGCGCAAGATTGGCGTACTGACCACGCGCTCGCCTTGGCGAGTACCGGCTCCACTAGTGGATGGCTTAACTAGGTCCAGATACCAGCCAGACTTGTTGGCGTAGTTGACCGAGTTATTCGAGAGTTTGCGCAGCGACAGCGCGCCAACATCTATTTCCGACGTGATTGTTTGCGCCACCAAGGAGCTCCGTGCATCGCCAGATAACTGGGATATAGCCGAGCCACTATCGACCAATCCGTAGAAGGACTCGACCCTATGGGTCGCTGGTGAAATAGGCACCACCACATCCTGCGGCATGAAATAACTACCGGTCCCGAAGAACACCATCAGACGATTGCCGTCCGGGTTGTAACCCATTTCAGGCACAGAAGTAATAGGTTGCGCCTCACCCGAAGCATTTTTTGCACGAAACAGCGGGACAGGCGTGTTTCCGCTCCGGTAGGCAACCTCCCAATTCGAACGAGTCGTTGAGTTGTTTCCGGTAAAGGCAAATTTCCACAGGTTGCCAGCCAAATCACCGGCATAGGCCTGAATCAGCGTACGCTGGGCATTGGCGAGTAACGCCGGCCCAGCAAGACCGTTAGGCGTAGTGCTGGTTGCAGTTGCAATAGCGACCCGATCAGTAGCATCGCCGAGGTTTACGACCAATAACTTGGCCTGCTCGCCCTGGCTGTTGTATCCATTCCCGAAAACCGCGCCCCAAGTGCCGTCGGGAAGTCGGCCGACAATACCAGGACTCATCACGTGGCCGATGTCAGCCCAGTGAACGTCGTCAAGCTCGAACAAAACGTCAGACGGTTGGAAACCTGTCGAGGTCCCAGCATTGGTGACATCAAGCGCGAACACGCCACGATAGCCTGCACCGTAGCTACCAATTGCAACGGTCCGCCAGGAGTTGTTGATGTAAGCGTCTCCGATGAAAATTTGTCCATCGACGAAATAACGATGCGGATTGGAAAGCTTTCCATAATCCGGCTTGGTGATCTTTGCAATATCTCCAAAAACCTTGCTGGGCATGTATGCAAAAAGCTCCACCCCCGTCGTGGCGTTAAACGCATGCAGCATGCCGTCGTTCGCTCCCACCAATAACAATGGGGTCTTGCTGCTTTTCGAGGCGACATACGCAGCATACGAATCGGCTCCAGGCGTGCCTGCCGGCAAGCGACCATACCCGTAATCCTGCGTGCCGACGAAAACTGGATCGGAGTTAACCACGTCGCCCAAAAGGGAGTCGCGCTTGCGCAATGCTCCAGCAGGTTGCTCTTGGTCTCTGGCACCCTTGAGCCAATTCAGCCTAGCCTGACCGAGCGCAATTTGAGCGGTGGACAGCGTTTGATTCGCCCCCGCTTCAGCCAGCGCAGCTTTCTGAGCCGTACTCAATGACGACCATTCCAGCTGAGCGCCAGCACTGTCGCTCCACGTAACGATATTACGATCGCCTGGCGACGGAATTTTGCCGGACTGATTCGTATCCCAAGCAACGACGCTAATATCACCGCCCGCTGCCACCCGGTAAGCAAGCAACTGCCCGCTCCAGTCATTACTATTGAAGCGCGCCTGGTAAATAAGCGTCTCGGTGTCCAGCCGCGTGGAGTTGGTCGCTACGGACGCCGACGAAGAAGCACTAGCCGCGACCTGCTCGAACGCTTTAGCCAGCGACTCTTCCAACTGAGCCGGGTTAGTGGCGAAGAAATATGTATCCGGCACACCATCACCATCGGCATCCCACTCGTCACGTGTGTTCGGCTTACCGTCGTTGTTGAGATCTTCGAACCCGCCCCATTTCGCTGCGTAGTACAGGGGCTGCTCCAGAAGCTTCGCTGCGGTGTTGCCAATCACGTAAGTACGGGTAGTGGCGAGGTTGGGGCGATCACAACGCCCTTGGGTACCGCTGGTAAGGCAAGAGCCGGCAGTACCGGTGCCTACCCCGGGATTCGGATCGACAGGGAACGAAAACCCGTTGATGCCTGAGTGCACATGAAATCCATCCGTTTCAGTGCCACCGATGACGTAACCAAAGCCCATCCTATCGCCCGTGGACTGCGCCATAACCTGCGTGGTGACGCTGATAGAAGACCCAGAGATCGTGTAGTCGATAACGCCCCACATGTCTTGGTCGTAGTCACCGCCCTGCTCACTGTCCTCCCAGTTAACGTACAATTTCCCTGACGTACTGGAAGCGCTGACAACTTTAAAGTCGACAATCGCGCAGTTTCCGCCAACCGTACTGTTCTGGCACGCTGGCAGGATGCTGACCTTTCGGCCCTGCTGAAGTGGTACTTCAAGCTTTGGCACCGCCGGCGCAAGAGCAACACCGTATGTCTTGACCTTCTGATTACCTGCGAGCGCCGGCAGCAAATCAGTTGTACGCGCATAATTCGCAAGCCCAGCGATTTTATAAGTGCCATCCAACCGCGGAGCATCAGGGCAAGTACCAGATATATTGGAAAGGTTTTCTACCGTTTTCGGCGTGCAAAGACCATCGTTAGCACCACCGGACTTCCCAACGAAAAACGTCCCACCGTTAATCGACTCCCCAACCCCGACTTGATTGGTTCTGACAGTAGGCTCACCAAAGCTTGACAGCTCGTCACCATCGTACGATGTCGTGCTTGCGTTGAACTGAATGATATTCAAAGGCGCACAAGAATTTGCGCTAGTTACAGGTGCCGTCCAAGCGGGCGAGAACAAGCCTGGAACCTTGTCTTCGGAGACGACACTATACGCATTCGTAGTTGCGCGACCGGCCAGATAGTTTAATGACTCTTGAAATATTTCAGCTTGCGGATTACCCCAGTTAGTGCATTGCCCATTATTAAAACTGGCACGCCCCCAACTGCAATTATCGCCAGAGCCGCTCAAATAAGTACCATCACCAAAATCATAACCGAATATGGTCAATCTGTTCAGCGTATCAATAATTCCACCGGAAGATGGCCTGACAAGAAATCTACCAGTTCCAGGGTCGATTTCATCATTCATGCTTGATACGTTCTTACGCAAAACGCCACCAGATTTGCTTTTCGTATAAGATCCGGTAATCAAACCAAAGCGAATGAGATTATTATCTCCATAGGTTTGCAAAAGGCCTATCGGCTTGAGCGTACTAACACCACTGGACGATGTGTACGCCTTACATTTCTCGCCACCAATCAGTGAAGCGCTGGCGCATACTTGTACCCGAACATTGTAGTCGCCGCCATTGCTGCTCGGTTTCGCAGGGCTCGACGCATGAGCGTTAATTCCGGTCCTGCTTGAGTCATTACCATTATTGGCTGATTTTTCTCCCGACCAGCGGCATTGCCACCGTTCATTAGCCGCCCACAGCGAATAGTTGCCCCGAACGACACGCATCAATGGCGCACTGGCCGAGTTATGCGACAGCCCGCTGCCTTCTACGGTCGTATTGCAAATGGTCAAACCGCCAGCGGACGTATCACTGAAGTCGGTGACGGAAATACCCGCGAGCTTTGGAAGATCGGCGCCACGATAATACTTGGCAAAACTGTGCGCATCGTTAGGTAGAAAAGCGCGCTGGAGTACAGTTTCGGAGTCTGTGTCGGTTGACCGAAGTCCTCCGTATAGGATTTTCCGCACCGTATCGATACGGGTCATGGTCGCCCAGTTTAGGAAATTCCCAGACCACTCGCCGGCAGCGGAACTATCATTGCAATATTTGTCGACCTTTACGCGAGAGGGCTCATAGCGATCATTCCGATAAACGTAACATTTCTGGCTATCAAAATAGCCGTAGTAATTGATGGCATGGTTGTACGTAAGATCGAGCACGCCGTCATTGTTCGCGTCTGAATAATCATCGTATGCCTTAAAAAAGAGCTGATGATCCTTGGACATATTCAGCATGACTATTGGCGCAACAGGAGCGTTCAAGAATAGCGGAACACTACTTAACGTCACCGCATGGGACAAATTGGCAATCGAAACCGAAAATAGCGAGCCGGCGCAGACGTTGAGAATATACTTCAAAATCCGATTTTTCATGATATCCCCAGCTTAACGCTTGAAAGTAGATTGCAGAACGATCACCGAGTCGCCCGTACCGCCGCCAGCCCTGCTAGTAACCCGGTAAACACGGGAAAGCGTGTCCTCCCCGAATTTCGCACTATTTCCAGTTGTAGCGGCAGGCAATGCGGGGAGTAATTCAATAACGTACTGCGGATTTGCAACATCAAAGTTGAGTTGCGCGGTTACGGCAGGGGCCGCTCCCCAATTGAATACGGCAGCACTCCCTCCACATGACCACCAGAAACAAGGATCGCCCGGCCGGGGAAGCGGGCTAGAAACTGGGGCGGTTATGGTTGCTTTTCGTAGCTCGTTTTCGCCTGCGCGGAGCCCCGCCTCCGCAACTTGAAACGCCAGATTGCGGTCACGCATGTTTCCTGCCATCGCCTCTTGCAACTGAGAGTCCTGCATGCCCGCTAAGCCCACCACAGTGAGCAACAGCAGCATGATCAGCGCTACGATCAGCACCGCACCACGTTGTCTTACCGAGGAATCCATTATTTTCACGCTCCTAGTCCAGCCGACTGCGAATTCCAACTGTTGAGATAAAAACCTGACGCAAGCGCCGATCTTGTGCTCCGCCAGTTGGATTCAGGACGTTACCGTTGAATGTAATCTGCTGTGGCGTTTCGACGATGTTTTCTTCCTGGCTTTGTAGGAGCAATGCGATACGAACGCTGACTACTTTTGCCCAGCTTGCAACATGAGTCGCCCGATCGGCATTTGAGATTGCGCTGGCAGAAACGTAGTTGTTGGGGAGACCATCGCCCGACGTGTCGTACCCATAGGTAATTTGCATATCTTGAATGCCCTCGACCAGCTCAACAGAGCCGTTACTACCAGCACGCTGATAGAGCGCACGCCGACCTGCCGCGTTCTGTCCAATAAAATACACAAGGGTGCTGACCCGTAGTATCTCGGACTCAACCCCAAAAACCTCTTCAGGGGGCGCCGACGCTCCTCCCCAACTCGCAGGAGGAGCATTGCCCGGAGAGCCCGACGCCGCGTGAACAACTAGCGCGGCAGACGCTCCGTCTGCATTTAGAGTGGTCACCTGAAAAACTCGGCTCTTCGCACAGTCCGAAATCATCACGATGTCGTCTGTGCACAATGATCCATTAGCGGTACAAGACGGCCCGCCATCCACCCCGGCGACTACCGGGGAACTGGTCTCCGCACGAAGGTTGCCGCTGCTGTTATTCGCCTTGATACCAATATCGCCGGTGAAAGCGCCTCGAACGAATAGAACGTCCGTTCCGTTGACAGGAGCGACGCCTGAGCCCCAGCCAGAAATGGATCCGACGTTGTCCAGCCCTTCGATCGGCATTTCAAAGTCATATAACAACCTTTGCGATGCTGTGGCGATATTGATATTTAGGCCGTTATGTAGGCTCGAGTTATACCCACTGGCACAACCCGCGTATCCAGCCATTCGACTGTCACGAACAATAAAATCAATCGCCAGTCGACCATTCTCCTGAATGCGCGACAGCGCGTCTTGCGTTGTATAAACACGTTTACTGCCGATAAAAATTTGAAGAACTCCTGTCATCAAAATCAAGCCGATGACCATCGCAATCATCAACTCGACCAGAGAAAGCCCTCGCTGACTTCGCTTCATAGTCATATCCGCGTCTGGTAGCTAAATTCGTAGGTCTCGCCGTCGGGCTCCTGCCACGTGACGCGAACACGGCAAAGGGTAGCGTTGCAGCTCACCTCTCCGTCACCAGCCGGCAGCGTGGCGGCGAGCAGTTCGAGCCAGCCCGCTAAATCTCGCTCGGCCAGCGAGGTGCCCGTCGGGGCCGAAGCTGTGATGGCAAGGTCGTAGGCGCCCACCTGCGCCTGAGCCCTGTTTATACGCATGCGATCGATGATGTCGTAAGCGTGCACATTCGCCTGAGAGCGGAGATAAGAACCTTGATTGAACTGAAGCGCCCGAGCTTGCAGCGCAGCGAGGCCGATTAAGCCTACCGAAATGATGACCAGTGCGATAAGTACTTCAATCAGACTGAAACCCGCGCTGTTTCGTTGGTTAGTCATTCGCATGCAGCTCCTTTGCAGATACTGGGGCGACCGGCCAAACCAATTTGTACGGTTCGCGCCCTCTCCGGAGCAGCGCTCGACAGGCTTACATCCCAGCTGAAGACCTGAGAGTTTGTGGCCGCTCGCGCCATAGTGCCCACGTTTGAATATCGTACCCACCCCCGGCCGGTGGCACCGCTTCGCCCTGCTATTTCGCTACCAACAGGGGGAACATCGGATATACGCAAAAGATTCGAGGCAGCATACACAGGCGTTGCTGTATCGGTGGCTGCCGAGTCAACAAAGATCAACCAACCCGAACTCCAGCTCCCACCGGACAAATCACAGCCGTTTCGAGCGTTGTTTGCCCGGCAGATCACCACCTGACGACTCCGCTTGACTGCCTCGGACCGAGCGTAGGTTGCTGAGGTAGTGAGATCGTTTATCAATGAAGTTAGCCTGACGTTATTGACTGACTGCGATAAAGCAGGGACGGCAATAGCCAATACGATGGAAAGAATTCCTATCGTGATCATCAGCTCGATCAGGGTGAAAGCTTGCTGAAGACGTCGCATTTAGGGGGTTATCTCGGGAATTTGATTGCATCCTAGAAAGACTGAAACATAAAGTCCGTGGGGTGCGGATGTACGGCCTATTCAGGATGATGGTCGGTCATATTTGGAAATCAGCGCAAGGACGCATGCCATGAAACCCAGCGGCTTCACATTATTTGAACTTTTGATCACGCTGTCTGTTCTGTCTATCACGCTATCGATTGCGGTACCGCAAATGCGAGGAGTGATCGACCGCTCCGACTTAGCAGCAACATCCCAGCAGTTTCTAGCTGCGGTAAACCACGCACGCAGCGAAGCAATAAAGCGCAACGCCTTCGTGGTAATGCGTGCTGCTGGAAACTGGGAGCAAGGCTGGGTGACATTCGAAGACCGGAACCAGAATGCGGAACAAGATCCGGGCGAAACGGTGCTATTGGTGCATACCAAACAGTCAAATCTTCAGATTCAGGGTAACGGAGTGATGACCCGCTATATCGGCTACGGGGGGAGCGGGCGCAGCCGCCAGACAAGTGGCGCCTTTCTGGCAGGCACTCTGAAGATCTGCAATAAAAACGCGACCTCGAAAATAGTCATCAACGCAGGCGGTCGAGCACGCTTGAACAAGGAGGCGAGTAACACCTGTACCCCCTGATTAGAGAATCCTCACCCGCAACTCTTTCGGCATCGAGAACGTCACGTTCTCCGGCCGCCCTTCCAGCTCATCCATGCCAGTGGCGCCCCACTCCTTCAGCTGCTCGATTACGCCACGCACGAGCACCTCAGGTGCTGATGCGCCGGCAGTGATGCCGATGCGCTCGATGTTCTCGAACCATTCGCGCTTGAGGTCTTCGGCGCCGTCGATGAGATAAGCCGGCGTGCTCATGCGCTCGGCGAGTTCACGCAGGCGGTTTGAGTTGGAGCTATTCGGGCTGCCTACGACCAGCACCACATCGCATTCATCGGCCAGTTGCTTCACCGCATCCTGGCGATTCTGGGTGGCGTAGCAGATGTCATCCTTGCGCGGTCCGCCGATGCTCGGAAACTTCCTGCGCAGCGCGTCGATGACGCGACTCGTGTCATCCATGGACAACGTGGTCTGGGTGACGAATGCCAGGGCCTCGGGGTTGCGCACCTGCAGCTGGGCGACATCCTCTTCATCCTCGACCAGGTAGATCGCGCCGCCATTGCGCGCGTCGTACTGCCCCATGGTGCCTTCGACTTCCGGGTGGCCCTGGTGGCCGATGAGGATGCACTCGCGCCCTTCACGACTGTACTTGGCCACTTCCAGATGCACCTTCGTCACCAGCGGACAGGTGGCGTCGAACACCTTCAGGCCGCGCTTCTCCGCTTCCTGCCGCACGGCCTGTGAAACGCCATGGGCGCTGAAGATGACGATGACGTTGTCCGGCACCTGATCCAGCTCCTCGACGAAGATTGCACCGCGGGCACGCAGGTCTTCCACGACGAACTTGTTATGCACAACCTCATGCCGCACATAGATCGGAGGACCAAAGACTTCCAGAGCCCGGTTGACGATTTCGATGGCGCGATCTACACCCGCGCAGAAGCCGCGAGGGTTGGCGAGTTTGATTTGCATGATGGGTCTCGACACGCGAAGGCTTGATGACGGGAGAGTGTAACGCGATACGTGCGGGCATTCTCGGATGCCCTTTCGCCAGCCGGCGGAAGCGAATGCTCCACCGGCTGCGAGCCGGTTACACCGGTTTGACGTCGATGATTTCGACTTCGAAAGTCAGGGTCTTGCCGGCCAGAGGATGATTGAAGTCGACGGTGACCTGATTGTCATCGAAGGCTTTCACTACGCCTGGCAGCTCAGTGCGGGCAGCATCCTGGAAGCTCACCATCAACCCCTCCGACAGCTCCATTCCTTCGAACTGGCTGCGCGGCATGACCTGCACGTTCTGCGGGTTGACCTGGCCGAAGCCCTGCTCCGGCGCAATCTGCAGGGTGCGCTTGTCACCTGTCTTGAGTCCGTAGAGTTGCTGCTCGAAGCCTGGCAGCAGGTTGCCGTCACCCACCTTGAAGGTGGCTGGCTTCTTGTCGAACGTGCTGTCGACCAGCTCGCCCGTTTCCAGGCCAAGCGCGAAATGCAGGGTGACTTCCTTGTCCGGCCCAATGCGCTGTTCAGTCATGTGCAGCTTCTCCGGTCTTGTTGCTCTTGAACATGTCCAGCGCCAGCATGACGGCACCGACGGTGATGGCGCTATCGGCGATATTGAACGCGGGGAAATACCAGCGGTTCTGCCAATGCACCAGAATGAAATCGACCACGTGACCAAGCACCACGCGGTCGTAGAGATTGCCAATGGCGCCGCCCAGCACCAGCGCAAGCGCGACGGCCAACCAGGTTTCGCTCGGTTTCAGACGCTTGAGCCACACAACCAGCACAGCACTCACACCAATCGCAATCACTGCAAACAGCCAGCGCTGCCAACCGCTGTGATCGGCCAGGAAGCTGAATGCCGCGCCGGTGTTGTAGGCCAGTGTCCAGGCGAAACAGCCCGGAATCACGTCGACCTTCTGGTACAGGCTGAAATTGGCTTCGAAGTAATGCTTGGTAGCTTGATCAAGGGCGATCACCAGCACGCTGAGCCACAGCCAGGCGAGCCTGCCGAAACGCGCACTCATTGTGCAGCCTCCGGCTTGCTGATCGTCCGGCGGGTATCACGCATAGTGGCGGACCTCACCTGCGCCTTCGATATTCTCCACGCAGCGACCGCAGATCTCCGGATGCTCGGCATGCGAACCGACGTCCGGGAGATGATGCCAGCAGCGACCACACTTGCTGTGCCCGGTCTTCTTGACCACCAGCTTGAGGCCGGCCAATTCGCTCTCCACGGCCTCGGCTGGCGCCTGAGTCAGCGGAGCGATATCGACGGCAGAGGTGATCAGCACGAAGCGCAGCTCGTTGCCCAGCTTGGCCAACTCCGCAGCCAGCGCGTCTTCTGCATATAGCGTGACTTCCGCCTGCAGGTTGCCGCCAATGGTCTTGGCCGCACGCTGGTTTTCCAGTTCCTTGTTCACCGCGGTCTTGACCGCCATGACCTTGTCCCAGAAGGCGCGATCCAGCTCGGCGTCCTGCGGCAGCTCGGTCAGGCCGGTGTACCAGGTGTTGAGCATCACCGACTCATTACGCTCGCCCGGCAGGTACTGCCAGATCTCCTCGGCAGTAAACGCCAGGATCGGCGCAATCCAGCGCACCAGCGCTTCGGCGATGTGATACAGCGCGGTCTGGCAGGAGCGGCGTGGCAGGCTGTCGGCACCAGTGGTGTACTGGCGGTCCTTGATGATGTCGAGGTAGAAACCGCCCAGCTCCTGTACGCAGAAGTTGTGCACCTTCTGGTAGACGTTCCAGAAGCGATAGGTCGTATAGGCCTCTTCGATTTCCTGCTGCAGCAGCAGTGCGCGGTCGATGGCCCAGCGGTCCAGGGCGATCAGCTGATCGTTCGGCACCATGTGCTGCGCGGGATCGAAGCCGTCGAGATTCGAGAGCAGGAAGCGTGCGGTGTTGCGGATACGGCGGTAGGCATCGGCGCTGCGCTGCAGGATCTGCTTGGAAACCGCCATCTCGCCGGAATAGTCGGTGGCCGAGACCCATAGACGCAGGATATCGGCGCCCATGCTGTCGGTGATTTCCTGCGGCGCGATCACGTTGCCGAGCGACTTGGACATCTTGCGGCCGTTCTCATCCACGGTGAAACCATGGGTGAGCAAGCCCTTGTAAGGCGCATGGCCATCGATGGCGGCGCCGGTCAGCAGCGAGGAATGGAACCAGCCGCGATGCTGGTCGGACCCTTCCAGATAGAGATCGGCACGCGGGCCGCTTTCGTGGCCCATGGGGTGCGAGCCGCGCATCCCCGCGCAATGGGTGGTGCCGGAATCGAACCAGACATCGAGGGTGTCGGTGATCTTTTCGTACTGTGCAGCTTCCTCGCCGAGCAACTCGGCTGCGTCGAGCTTCGACCAGGCCTCGATGCCGCCTTGCTCGACACGCTGCGCCACTTGCTCCATCAGCTCGACGGTACGCGGGTGCAGCTCGCCGCTTTCCTTGTGCAGGAAGAACGGGATCGGCACGCCCCAGGTCCGCTGGCGCGAGATGCACCAGTCCGGGCGCCCGGCGATCATGCCGTGCAGGCGCGCCTGGCCCCAGGCAGGGACGAACTCGGTCTGCTCGATGGCATCCAGCGCACGGCGACGCAGCGAGCTGCCGTCGTGGGCAACCTTGTCCATGCCGACGAACCACTGCGCGGTGGCGCGGTAGATCAGCGGCGTCTTGTGCCGCCAGCAGTGCATGTAGCTGTGCTGGATCGACTCGTGCTTGAGCAGCGCGCCGACTTCGGCGAGCTTTTCGACGATCGCCGGGTTGGCCTTCCAGATGAACTGGCCGCCGAAGAACGGCAGGTCCGAGACGTAGACACCGTTGCTCTGCACCGGGCCGAGAATGTCGTCATTCTCCATGCCGTAGTGCTTGCAGGAGCGGAAGTCGTCCTCGCCGTAGGCCGGCGCAGAATGGACGATACCGGTACCGGCACCGGTTTCCACGTAGTCGGCCAGGTAGACCGGGGCGAAGCGCTCGTAGAACGGATGGCGGAAGCGGATCAGCTCCAACACCTTGCCTTCGCAACGGGCGATGATTTCACCGGCCAGGCCGTAGCGCTGCAGGCAGGACTCGACCAGTTCCTCGGCCAGCAGCAGCAGGCGCTCGCCGGTGTCGACCAGCGCATAGACGAACTCGGGATGGACGTTGAGCGCCTGGTTGGCCGGAATGGTCCAGGGCGTGGTGGTCCAGATCACGATGCTGGCAGGCTTGGCCAGATTGGGCAGACCGAACGCAGCAGCCAGCTTGTCGGCATCTTCGACCTCGAAGGCGACGTCGATGGCATCGGATTTCTTGTCCTGATACTCGACCTCGGCCTCCGCCAGCGCCGAACCGCAGTCGAAGCACCAGTTC
>SWCC01007640.1_pt1 | contig 21654 bp, 21 predicted proteins | sample 4692971 | NCBI WGS metagenome assembly SWCC01 (sample SAMN10267277, study PRJNA491770) | bioreactor metagenome | isolation source: DHS bioreactor inoculated with subseafloor sediment | place: Japan: off Shimokita Peninsula | collected 2006-08 | reverse complement strand
GCTGAGGATCAGCGCATAAGCTGAGGCCGCCACCGCCGCCTCAGTGGGAGTGAATACACCTGTCATGATCCCGCCGATGATAAGCGCAGGTGTCAGCAGTGGAAAAATTGCCTTGCGGCCGCGCTCGAGAACGGTTGCGATATTGAAGGAAAAGCTCGGCTGATATCCGCGTCGCCAAGAGATCACGAAAATCGTAAGGCTCATTAAGGCTGCCAGGAACACCCCTGGGAGGATCCCGGCCAAAAAGAGACTACCGATAGACTCCGACGCCACGACACCGTAAATGATAAGCGGCAATGACGGTGGGATTAGCGGGCCAATGATCGAACTGGCTCCGGTAATGCCAATCGAGAAGTCGTCGTCATAACCTGCTTCGCGCATGGCCTTTACTTCTATCGCGCCGAGCCCGCCTACGTCCGCAACAGCGGAACCCGACATGCCGGAAAACAGCACGCTGGCGGCAACATTAACATGGCCTAGCCCGCCTTTCATCCAGCCTACAACAGCATCGGCAAAGCCGAAAATTCGTTCTGTCACACCACCCACGTTCATTACGGCTCCTGCAAAAACAAAGAACGGGATGGCAAGTAAAGTGAAGCTGTCGACGCCGTTGATCATGCGGAAAAGCACCTGAGGCGTGCCGAGACCTTCTGTCATCAGAAGGTATGCCATCGAAGCGCCCACCAGCGAAAGGCCAACGGGAACGCGGAAGATGAGAAGCACGCCGAGCGTAACGAAAAGAATGGTCACAAAGGACCCTCCAGCTGAGCGCCCTGTAGCCGATCGCTCAGTCTCAGCATGGTAGCGGCGAGGTTGAACGATAGGCCTATGAGAACGATGTAATAGATCACCGATTTCGGCAGCGGAATTGAACTCATCGCTTGGCCGGAAAGCTGTGCGAGCGCCCAAGCCTGCCAAGCAAGCGTTCCGATAATTAGGATTTGGATAATCTCCGCGAGGCTTTCGAACCAAGGCCGCGCCACTGGGGGCACCATCCCCACAAACATGTCTATGGCAATATGCTCACCGCGGCGGGTGACTACTGGCAGGCCCAAAAACGTAACGGAAATCATCAAGTACCGTGCCAGCTCCTCCGTCCAGCCCAGAGGCATATTAAGGAAGTAGCGAAAGAAGAACTGGGCGAAAACAACAATGCCGAGCGCCCAAAACGCAGCGAGCAGGCAGCTCTCTTCGATCAAGCTGATAAGCTTGCGCTTGGTACCAAGCATGGTGTCCCTCCAGGTAATGTGTGGCGGAGAGCGCAAGCCCCCCGCATAAGAACAAGTTATTCAGCCAATGCAGTTACGCGGTTGACCAAATCTTCGCCCCATTCGGCCTTCACGGCCGGGATAACGAGCTCAGCAAACGGCGCGCGATCAACGTCAACAATCTCCACTTCATCACCCGCGCGGAACTTGTCGAAGAGTTCTTCTTCACGGGCCACGATCTTGTCGCTGAACATGGACGAGGCTTCGCGTGTGATCTCTGTAAAGAGTGCTTTCTCCTCGTCTGTAAGTTTCGACCAAAGCGGACCGCCGAAAACCGACACCACGGAAGAGGTAATGTGGCTGGTGCGTGCCACATAGTTCTGAACTTCATAGAATTTATTCGACTCGATGATTGTGATCGGGTTTTCCTGTCCTTCCACCACGCCCTGTTGCAGCGCAAGGTAGACCTCAGCGAAAGAGATTGGCGTTGGGTTCGCGCCAACGGCAGTAGGGAAAATTTTCCACAGCGGCGCATTAGCCACGCGGATTTTCATACCTTCCATGTCAGCAGGAGTTTCGATTTTGGCCTGCGAACTCGTTTGGCGTGAGCCGAAATAAAGAATCGAAGTTACCTTGTTTCCCGTTTTATCAAAGTAGCCCTGAGTCACTTCCTCGAAAATTCCGCTGTTCTGGTAGGATTTCCAGTGATCGTAATCTTTCCAGATAAAAGGCGCTTCGGAGATTGCCATCGGCTTGTGAAACTGACCCAAGAACGTAGGACCAGTGTAGGCCATCTGGATCGAGCCAATCTGTAAGCCCTCTGTAATCGTTTCTTCATTGCCGAGTTGCGAACTGGGGAAGACATCGACGACGTAGGCGCCATCGGTGCGTTTCTCGATCTCGTCACCGATCCATTCGGCGGCCTCGTTGTAAAGTGTGTTCGCCTCATAGACGTGAGCAAACTTGAGCGTTTCCTGAGCCAGTACAGGCGTGGAAATCAGGCCGACAACGGCCGTAAGTGTAGCAAGTTTCATAGTCCCCTCCCTTGCAAATTGTGCAGTGATAGACTCATAGACCCAGAAATCTCCCAAAAATACGAGGTCGTGTGCAAAATTTGCACATTTTACAATTTTTCTCATTTTACACCCGCGCGTAGCATGAGTGCGGTTTTCAGCGAATGTCTCAACCGCTGCGTTGAAGTGATCTGGACACTCAGGAAGTTCGCTTAGGGAAGGCAGTAGCTGGATCCGCCTACTCATGAGTTGGAGCCTCCGGCAAACCCGGCGCGGTTCATTCTTAAAAACATGCGAAGATTAACTGCTATTCGCGCGTGATGCTTATTAGGTCCACTACCACCACATAGCTGCCAGTTCTGCTATTACGGCCTTTGGGTCAAATTTCGGACACAAAAAGTGAAGAACATGCTTTCGCCGATTTGCCTTGCAGCTGGACATCAGCGACATCTCTCAAAGTGAGTTCATCGAATTGACGCGCGAAGTTGAATTACGCCACTTCCGAAAATTCTGAAGCGTCAGTTAAAGGGCATGTGAACCAGAAAACGGTTTCTTGGTTCGGCTCGCTCTCAAATCCGATTGTGCCCCCCATCAATTCAATCAAGGTGCGCGAGATGCTCAGCCCTAACCCGGTGCCACCTCGCTGCCGCGCGTCGGAGTTATCCGCCTGTGAGAAGGGTTGAAATATTTTACTACGAAACTCTTCGGGTATACCCGGCCCAAAGTTACTCACTGAAATTTTCATATGAGTTTGCAGAACTTCGGCAGTAAGCCGAACTGTTGTATCGGAATGCGCAAACTTACATGCGTTCGAAAGAAGGTTGGTCAAAACCTGAATAACACGCTTCTTATCTGTTGAGATCATCTGTTCAACTTCAGGCTTCGGGACTTCCACCCCGACATTCCACTGTGAGGCATAAGTTTCGATCTGTTGAGATGCGTCACTCAAAATCTCGGTAAGACTGCACGATTTCAACTCAACGTTCATATTTCCCGAGTTCATTTTCTCCATGTCCAGAATATCGTTAACAAGGCTGGCGAGGCGGTCTGAGTTTAGTAAAGCAATCTCGATTAATCGGTCAGATCCCTTCGATGTCTCAGCCTGCGACTGAGCTTGCAAAAGCCCGAGCGCGCCTTTGATTGAAGTTAAAGGCGTACGAAGTTCATGACTGACAGTGGCGACGAAATCACGTTTCATCCGCTCCAGCTTGAAGATTTCTGTCATATCCACCTGTATCCCGAGCATCCTGAGGGCGGTCCCGTCTGCGGCACGCTCAACTACGACGGCATCGGACTTGATCCAGCGCCATTCATCATCGGCGACATTTACGCGAAAACGAACATCAGCACGGTCTGTGCGACCCTCAATGCAGGCCGCTTCTGCTTCTTTGAAAAGGACAAGATCATCCGGGTGCATGCGAACCATCTGTTCTTGATAGGGGTTTTTGCAGCTTGGCAGTGCTTCAATTTGCATGTTCTCGAGCCAAGTATCGGAGACGACTGAAGTTTCGCCCTCCAAATCAATATCAAAAACGCCAATTTGCACGCTCATCAGAGCGAGGTTCCACCGTTGCTCAGCCTCGACAATCTTCTTTGCATGTCGTTCGGTGACGGTGATATCGCGCATTAGCAATGTAGTCCGTGCTTCACCCTCCGCAGTGAACCACGTCTTCTTTTCGACTTCGATAATCACTGGCTCAGCTTTCTCGATCGTCGAAGTCAAATGTAGTTTTGACCATCCATCAGCACCTTGGAGATCCATGTCAGGCAGCAATTCATTGAGGGATTTTTCATTCAGGCACTTCTGGCTTGTGAACGGCAACAGAAGTTTCAGTGCGGCGTCGTTTGCATGGAGGATTTTGCCTGAGTTATTGACCGAGAGGATCGCAAGCATCGCATTCTCAAGAATGGAGCGCTTTTCTTCATCTTGCGTTTCGAGGTCTCGGGTTTTTTGCGCTACGGTGACTGTGATTGTCTGGTTTTTCTTGATCAACACACGCAAGATTGTGCTGACCAGTGCCGTAATCAAAAGCCCTAATGTCAAAACGATCCACCTTGCTCGTAATGGTTGGAGAGAGTCGAACTGAGACGTACTTCTCAATGACATAGAGAAGGTTTGCCCGAACTTCTCAATCGATTGGCTACGGCTATAGTCTGATGCGTTAATAGCCTTCATTGGTACAGTTTTGTCATTAGCAGTATTCGACATTGCATTGAATTCGGCTTGTATTTCGATCATTTTGCCTTGAGCAGTTGTTAGGTCCTTGAAAATCTCGTCGACATTCAAAACTGCGAATGCAAAGCCAAGAAAATCTTCTTTCGGCCGCTTCATAACATATTTATTTTGCAGTGATTTGTAGATAGGTTTTAGCATAAATACCCGAGAGTCGCCGATTTGAGGAACGGTACGTGGGAAGTGTCCAGCTACAAGAGTTCGACCCGTGTCACGAGCTTTTCTTGCGATAGCAAGGAGATCGGGATTGCTCGCAAAATCCAGCCCTAGAAACATTCGGTGGTTCGCGAGTGGCTCAATATATTGCACGACAAAATGATCGTCCTGAAGCGTGGATGGTAAGTTGCTGAACTGACCAAGGCTATCAGTGACCGTAAACGAGTTACCTTGCAGGTCATTTTCTTCAGGGTCCGCCGTGGCAAGCCCGATTGCATCAAGGACGAACATACTACCATTCACGTTTAGAGCTTTGGCGTAGTTTGACATGTCTAACGCGGTTACTTCGTCAGATGCCATTACTAAACCATTGAGTCCATCAAGGATCCTACTGTAACCTTCGAAACGTCGATCAAGAGAGACGAGGCTTTGATCCACCAACACCTGAAAGGTTTCTTGCGATCTACTTTGTGCAATTTTGTGCACCAGTGAAAATGAGAAATAGGATAACCCAAGAAAAAAAATCAAACTGATTCCTTGGATCCATCGCGCACTGTGATCTGAAGACATCTCTCACCTATTGAATGTATGGCGTTTGCAGACGACAGTCTGCACATAGTAAATTGATATGGTGCCACTGTAGTTTGAGTTGTTGTTATCCTGCGAAACGAGGCAATAATATGACAACAATCTGAACCCGTAGTAGTGTTTGTTTCAAATTTCGCAACATTAGATACTTCGCGAACTTAGTGGGCCTGGCGCTTGCAGGCACCTGTTCAATGGAACCCCACGAAAAGACCAGTCGTTTTCAGCAGGTGGTGAATCGTATGATCTAAGTGCTGAGAATGCCTGCAAGTGACGTACATCGGGCATCAGCCAATGCAGATTTCTGCGATGCGCATAAATTTCCGCTCTCCGCCCTTACTGTCAAAATGGATATGCAGCAGCATCAATCTGTTTGGGCGTGAAGCTGCCGATCACTGCTACTTGGTGAGAGATCGGCTTTGCGCCGCGCGGATGATGCCCTGGAATCTGAAACCTTTTTTATTCAGTAACTTACGTGATTTCTCCTAAGACGCCCGACTTAGGGGGTTCAGCCAAATTCACCGTTTCCCCCGCAAACCCGATTGAACCTTCAAAACAGTCTTCGGTCAATTTATGGTCATTGCCCATGACAGCGCACACGTTGTTTACGGCCAGTCCGTCGCACCTTAGCTTTTAGATTCAGAGCCATAGCCTCACAAAAGCATTCTATATGGGCGGATTGCGGACCTTCACTGCGCTTTGCATAGAGGTCCGCTATGCGGACGAAGCGCAAATTCCCTGCGGCTGCGCCAAAGTCGGCTCTCGAGAAATCTGGCCGGGCAGAAACGGTCGTTTGTGGCCATTCTCAGATAAGCTCAGGCTTCAGAGCAACGATGACACTTACAACTCATGGTTTTCAGTTGCGAAGTTGACGCGCTACAACTTTTAACGTCGAACATGTCCAGGGTGGTCGTATGCGCGGGCATGAGGCTCGTCTCCTACGCGCGTGCTTGCCTGCGCGCTCACCGCGGCAATATTCAAGCCGCTCAGGATGAGTAGGGTCATAAAGATAATCTTCATGTCATGCTCCATTTTACCAGTGCTTTGGGCGGGGCGTTGACACAAACATGGGATCGTTTGATAGGATGGTAGGAGGCGATGAAACACATCGCCTCCTGATCGTGTTACTTAAGTTGTGTAACGGTCAGCTTGCCTTTTACCGGCTCGGCGACGAATTCGATCTCCTGCCCTTCGGACAGTTTGGAAATCATCGCCTCGTCCGCGCGAAACACCATCTTCATAGCAGGCATATCAAGGTTCAGGAGAGGGTCATGATCAATCGTGACCTTCCCGCCTTTTGCATCAACTTTTGTCACCTTGCCCTTGGTGTATTCAACATCAGCCTGCGCCACTTGCACTTCTGCTGCGGCCATTTTCATATCCGCCTTCATTGCGTGTTCGCCCACAGCAACCGCGCGATACATACCGGACTCGTAGTGACCCGGAATGAGGCACGCAGCCTCGAACACACCGTCATTTGCAAAGGTCCAAATCACCTCACCAGACGCTCCCGCATCAAGAGTGATGCGGTTTGGATCGTCATGCTCCATCATCATCTTGGCCATTTCGATTTTGTGCTCGGCGTTGCGCTCCATCGTGTCCAGCACGAACTCATGCTCCAGTTCGCCTTTGTTCTCGATGACAAACCGGATCGTTTCGCCTGTTTTGAAGGTCATCTCGTCACCCTCAAGGAGCATCTTGCCATCGTCCGTTTCAACCATGGTCACGTTGATTGTCCGGTCCACCTTTGCGGCGTCACCTGGCTTCCCGATCATCATCATTTCAGCGTGGGCATCACCGTGTCCCGCACCATGGTTGCCGTGGTCTTCGGCCTCTTCAACCTTTACCTCAGAGTGCTTTGTATCGTGGTCGCCACTTGCGAATGCAGGTGCTCCGAAAGAGAGGGCAATAGCGGTTGTTAAAAGTAGGTTTTTCATCAGTTTATCCTATAGATTTAAGTTGTAGATCGATTGAACGGCTGTTTCAGCCCTTCTGCGTTGGTCTGGGTGTGAGAATGGTTTTCGGACTGTCGTTGGAGGCAAACTCCGGCAACTCGCCAGTCCATTCATAGGCTTGCTCACCGGGAGGGTTGTCGTACCAACCCGGGTCCTCGTAATTGTCTGCCTCGATGCCTTCGCGGACTTTCACAACAGAGAACATGCCGCCCATCTCGATAGGTCCGTGCGGCCCCCAGCCGTTCATCATCGGAATGGTGTTATCCGGCAACTCCATCGTCATCTCGCCCATGTCGCCCATGCCAGCGGTGCCCATCGGCATATAGTCAGGCTGGAACGAGCGGATTTTTTTGGTCAACTGCTCTTTGTTGACGCCGATGAACGTTGGCACGTCATGACCCATGGCATTCATCGTGTGATGCGACTTGTGACAGTGGATAGCCCAATCGCCCAAGTGATCGGCGGTGAACTCATACGCCCGCATCGCACCCACCGGAATATCAATACTGACTTCAGGCCATTGCGCAGACTCCGGTACCCAGCCGCCATCGGTACAGGTCACCTTGAAGTCATAACCGTGCATGTGGATCGGGTGGTTGGTCATCGTGAGGTTGCCGACCCGAACGCGCACTTTGTCGCCTCGGTTCACAACCAGCGGATCAATGTCGGGAAAAATCCGGCTATTCCATGTCCAAAGGTTGAAGTCAGACATGGTCATGATGCGCGGGACATAAGTGCCGGGATCAATGTCGAAAGCATTGAGCATGATCAGGAAATCGCGATCGACTGGCATGAAGGTCGGGTCTTTGGGGTGGACCACAAACATGCCCATCATCCCCATGGCCATCTGCACCATCTCGTCCGCGTGAGGGTGATACATGAAGGTGCCGGATTTGATCAGGTCAAACTCATAGACAAAAGTTTTGCCCGGTTTGATCCCCGGATGGCTGAGGCCCACCACACCGTCCATGCCTGAGGGCAGGATCAGTCCGTGCCAATGCACGGAGGTATTCTCAGGCAATTTGTTGGTGACATATATCCGCACACGGTCACCCTCGACGGCCTCGATCGTGGGGCCGGTCGACTGGCCGTTATAGCCCCAGAGATGGGCGATCATACCATCGGCCAGCTCGCGCTCCACCGGCTCGGCGACAAGATGGAATTCCTTGACCCCGTTGTTCATGCGGTACGGCAGGGTCCATCCATTCAGGGTCACGACAGGATTGTAATCCACACCCGAAGAGGGGCGCGGCGTGATTGCCGTTGCCGCACTGTCCATTTGCGCAGCTTCCGGCAAGCCCATGTTCAATGTGTTGCCCCAAGCTTGCGAAGAGACAAGCGTTGCACCAGCAGCACCTGCTCCGAGTAATTGACGTCTGTTCAACATTTCAAATTTCCTTTTCAGTGTCCTGCGCCGCCACCGGCAGCCAATGTTGCCCCTTCTCCACCGGCACCACCGCTGCCCGCGCCACCGCCGTAGATGGCGGCGGTCAGATCAGCTTGCGCCATAAAGAATTCGCGTTTCGCGTTTGCAGCTTCTAACGACGCGCTGAGCTTTTCGCGCACGTCCGTTAGCAGCTCGAATGTGTTGGTGATCATGCCGTTGTAAGAAAGCAGCCCTTCGTCCTCTACGGTCTTGCGCAATGGCACCAAAACGTCGCGGTAATGGCGCGCGATCTTATAAGATGAGTGGTAGGATTTCTCGGCTCCACGCGCCTCGGACCGCACATTGACGGCACGTTCCGCCAAAACGTTGGCGGCTTGCAGATACATCAACTCTGCCTTGCGCATCCGCGCTTTGCCCGTGTCATAGATCGGGATCGCAAACTCCAGCTCGATCTGAGGCGTCACTTCAGTTTCAGTGTCGCCGTAGTCGGCTTCACGTTCCAGTTCAGCTCCGGCAATGATCTCAAGATCAGTGACCAACCGCGTCTGATCAGTAAGCCCAAAAGCCGCAGCCTGTGCTTCAAGACCCAACTTTGCCACGCGCAAATCAACACGGTTTCGAAGTGCTTTCCCTTCGACATTACTGACCTGACCAACTGATCTGGGTAAGCTTGGCAGCGCATCAGGCACATAGTAATCGACATCTGTGCCCCAGAGGCCCATCAGCCTCGTCAGTTCCTCCTTCGCACGATCCGCGTTCAGTCGTGCTTGTGCCAGCTGACCCGCAAGTTCTGCATTGAACGCTTGTTCGCGGGCCTGACCTGCCTTGTTGAGTGCCCCGGTTTCTCCCAGCTTGCGCGCCAGCTCTGATCCAGCGTCGGAAGTTGCTTTAGCACGCTTGAGATAGCTCGCGGCCTCGAATGCAGCCACGGCGTTAATCCATGCCTGACGGGTCTGACTGGCAAGCGTTAGGGTATCGTTCACCGCCTCCAATTGAGCCGCGCGGAAATTCACGTCTGCCAGCGCCCTGCGCTGCTTGCGCGTCTGGGCATCGAGAATATTGACCGCAATCATGCTTTCAATTGCGCGGTACAATCCCAACTCGGCAGCTCCGATACCAAGGATCCCAACAGATACAACCGGGTTTTCAGGCGTCGATTGCTGCCATGCTTCAGCAGCAGATAGACCTACATTTGCATATGATGCCTGCAAACCTTTGTTATTGAGCAATGCGACTTGAACAGCAGTATCAGCAGAGATCGTCTTTCGATGTACCATCCCATGTACTTGTTTCTTCAAGGCTTCGTTTTCAGCCTGGGTTTCGGCAAACACAGTTCGCTTACCTATTGCAGGTGTCACCTGGCTCGCAACGTTGGCAAAGCCTGCTTTGGGCTCTGTATAGGTGCCAGGCACTGCCACAGCGCACGCCCCCAAAAACAGCGGGAAACCTGCAATCAGCGGTAATTTAGAAATACGCATCAATTTCCCTCCGACTGTTCTTCGTTGACGGTGCGCCAATCGCGTGGGCCGGTCGGGCCGCGATATGTGTATCCGGCAAGGGGATCTTGATACCGCACAGGTGACACAACGGCCGTGTTCGTAACGGCTTGTTGCGCTGCAACGACTGGTAATGGCGTTGCTGTATTGGGCAAGGGCTTGAGGTCTTGCGCGCATGCGCCAAGAGCAAGGGCCGAAGCCCCCAAAAGTATTTGAATTTTCATGGATCGTGCCTGACTGATGAACTTCGGAACCGCGTGCAAAAGCACGCGAAACGAAGGCCCCCTTAAGAGCCTATGATCAGATCAGAAATTGGGGAGGGCGTAGAAAGCCTGAAGGCTCGGTCGAGCGCGCCTGAGCTTGAAGGGGAATATAACGATCAGCAATGCTATGCCCCAGAAAAAGAGGTGCAGTCTCATTAAGGACTACAGAACTGCAAATCCCACTACAGCATTTACCCGCCGCGTGGTCCTGCCCTTCGGCACTGTCCAAAGACCCACATTTCCCTGCTAACTTACCAGACTGCGACATATCATGGCTTTGGTGATCAGCGCCGACAGTCAAACTCTCGTGGGTGGAATGCTGGCCGCCATGCATATCCGCCGAAGCATGCGCAGCGGAGGGCGGAAGGAGCACCAAAGCAAAGACAAACGCTGCGCAAGCCAGCGTTTTTATCAATGCATCTATGGATTTCACCGTGATCATCCCTCCCGTGTGGGCAACTCGGTCCCTCCTGTCAATCCATCCAGCGCAGGAAGGTTTCCAACTTTTTCGTGATACAAGCGCAGATGCCCCAGCCGCAGGCACTTTAACCGATATGCCTCAAAGCATCCGTGCCAACATCCATCCACCCATGCCAAGCATCATCAGATTTTCGGTCAGCGAAATAAACCCAAGCGGCACATTGCTACTGCCACCCACGCAGGCGCATTTCAGCTCTCGTTTGTCGATATAGACTGCCTTAATGACCGAAACCGCCCCAATACCGCCGATGATAATTGCAACAGGTGCGGCCAGCCACAACAGCGCGCCTGCCGTCATGGCGATACCGGCCAATGCCTCACCGAAAGGGTAGACTTTGCCGTAAGGCACCCAACGCTGCGCGAGCAGGTCATAGTTGAGGAACATCGTCGAAAAACTCTCGATATCTTGCAGCTTTTGAACGGCCAAAAAGCACATCGAAATTGAGATGAACCATTCAAACGCGCGCAGGGTGAAGATGTTCTCAAAACTATACCATGACAGACCAAGCGCCATCAGACCCGCCACCGCGAAGATCGCAATGACCGGTTGATAAGAGGTGTCGGATTGTTCCTCTTTGGGCTTATCCAGATCGAAATAAATGCGTAGATCCTCATATCCGCCAACGCGCTCCCCCTCGACGAACGTCTGGGGCGTCGTCTCAACGCCATGCTTTTCCATAAACGCATCAGTTTGTTCGCGGGTCTCCAAGGGATGATCCTCGACTTCCAACCCCTGCCGCTCCAACAGATCCTTGGATTTCAGGCCGTAGGGGCATGTGTGGTCAGGGGTGGCCATGCGGTAGAGTTTGGCGGTTCTGGTATATTTGTTGCTTGGCATATCCATCTCCTTCATTTCCCGTCGATTTCTGGTGTTGCAGCGGGGCCGCCTTCCAGATCGATGATCAGCGCTTTCATCTCGGAAATCTCCAGACGCTGCGCCTCAATAATGTCATCGGCCAGCTTGCGCACACGCGGGTCCATAATATTTGCCCGCTCCGAGGTGAGAATTGCGATGGAGTGATGTGGGATCATCGCGCGCATCCAAGATGTGTCATCGATCGTGGTCTGACTGCGCACCGCAAACAGCGCGAGACCAAAGACCAGCGCGCTGCCCGCAAATATCGCCATGTTCGCAGCGCGGTTGGTATACATGCCCAGCATAAATGCCAGCATGATCACTGCCATCACTGCGCCCATATAGAGAGCCATATAGCTGCGGGTTTCGCTGAAAAAGACATGATCCAGCGCGTAGGTGTTGAGATACATCAAGCCGAACATCACTATCGTTGATGTGATGATCATTGCGAAAAAACGTGTGTAAGACATGGAAATTTCTCCTCTGAATAATTGCGTGTTCAGGAAAGAAACAAACTTCCAGCACTGGAGGGTTCCATATTTATGTGGGAAGCTTCTCCAGCTTCGCAAGGATCGGGCAGTCTGGACGGCCATCACCGGCGCATGTCTGCACCAGATGGGAAAGCGTATCGCGTATCGCTTGCAGGTCCGCGATCTTACGCTCGATTTGCTCCAGATGCTCCTTCGCGATGGCACGCACATCAGAGCTGGCGCGGTCCTGATCGTCCCAAAGCGCCAGTAGGTTGCGGCAATCTTCAATGGTAAACCCCAGCGCCCGCGATCGTCCCAGAAATGCCAGCTTGTGCATGTCGCTCTCGCGGAAACTGCGGTAGCCATTTGTGTCGCGCAGCGGTGTGATCAGGCCGATATCCTCATAATACCGTATGGTTTTAGCGGGTAAGCCGGATTTCTTTGCAACTTCGCCAATGTTCATCATAGCTCTCCTATTCTGCTGCTGCGGGCACAAGCTTGCCGATATCATTGCGTGTAGTTTGCTCTTCCGCAGCAGCAGGGGCGATCCACCGCAACCGAAGCGCATTGGACAGCACAAACACACTCGACAGCGCCATGGCCCCCGCGGCCAGCGCGGGCGAGAGCATCAGGCCCGACAGAGGATAGAACACCCCCGCCGCCACCGGGATCAGCAATGCATTATAGCCGAAGGCCCAGAACAGGTTCTGGCGGATATTGCGCATTGTGCATTTGCTCACATGAAGCGCGTTCACGACCCCGTTCAGGTCGCCCGACATCAGCACCACATCCGCAGCCTCGATCGCCACGTCGGTGCCAGTGCCGATGGCTACCCCCACATCCGCATGGGCCAAGGCAGGTGCGTCGTTGATACCATCCCCGACAAATGCCACCTTGCGCCCGCCCGCTTGCAGCTGTTGCAGGGCAGCGACCTTGCCCTCCGGCAGGACCTCAGCAACGACCGTATCAATGCCCAACTGTGCTGCAATTGCTTCCGCCGTGGCCTGATTATCACCTGTGATCATCGCAACCTTGAGACCCAGCGCGTGCAATGCTTCGATTGCCTGCGCCGTGCTGGGTTTGATGGGGTCAGATACTGCAATGATCGCGGCCAAACGCCCGTCAATTGCGGCATAGAGTGGAGTCTTGCCCGCCTGCCCCAGCGCTGTGCCCAGTTCTTGCACGGCATCAAGCGCGATACCCTCGCGCATCATCAGGCGGTCGGCTCCAACGAGGATTTCATGCCCGTCAACTAAAGCGCTGACACCGTACCCTGTGATCGACTGAAACGTATCGACAACGCCGAGAGCCAGCCCCGCCTGTTCCGCACGCCGCACAATCGCAGCAGCGATAGGATGCTCGGACGTGGCCTCAACCGAGGCCACCAGCCGCAGCACATCACTCTCTTGGAACCCCTCCATCACCTGAAGATCGGTTAACTCGGGACGCCCTTGCGTCAGTGTGCCGGTTTTATCAAACGCAACAGTTTCGATATCGCCCAGCGACTGCAAGGCATCGCCACGCCGGAACAAAACCCCGAGCTCCGCGGCACGACCCGTGCCCACCATGATCGACGTGGGCGTCGCCAGCCCCATCGCACAGGGGCAAGCAATGATCAGGACAGCAACTGCTGCTACCACCGCAAGACCGAGGGCGGGAGACGGTCCCAGCACCAGCCATGCGACGAAGGTCAGCGCCGCAACTCCCATCACCGCAGGCACAAACCAAAGCGTGATCCGGTTGACCAAGTCCTGAATAGGCAGTTTGGCACCCTGCGCCTCTTCCACCATGCGGATGATCTGCGCCAGCATTGTATCAGCGCCCACTTTCGTGGCGCGGAATGTCAGCGCGCCAGTGCCGTTTACCGTGCCACCGACAACCTCTGTGCCTTCCGATTTCTCAGCGGGAACAGGCTCTCCGGTGATCATGCTCTCATCGACATAAGACACGCCACGTACCACGACCCCGTCGAGGGCGATCTTTTCTCCTGGCCGCACCTGCACCAGATCACCAACCACGATTTCATCGACAGACAGCTCCACAATTTCGCCGCTCCGCTCCACATGGGCTGTCTTTGCCTTGAGCCCAACAAGTCGTTCAATCGCCTGCCCCGTGCGCCCTTTGGCGCGGGCCTCGAGGAAGCGGCCCAGCAGAATAAGGGTGACAATGACCGCCGCCGCCTCAAAGTAAACTGCGCGCGTGCCCTCTGGCAAAAGCATCGGCACAAACAAGGCGACAGTGGAAAACCCCCATGCCGCAGACGTGCCAAGAGCAACAAGGGAATTCATATCCGGCGCACCTTTGAACAGCGCAGGAAACCCTTTGAGATAGAACTGCCGCCCGGGGATCGCGAGAACAAGAGTCGTCAGGACAAACTGGATCCCCCAGTTGAGCCCCATGCCCATCGTGTCCATGATCCACATGTGCAGCGCAGGGATCAGGTGACTGCCCATCTCAAGGACGAACACAGGTAGGGTCAACGCTGCGGCCAGCAGTGTCATCGTCTTGAGATGTGCAGCCTCAGATGCCTTGCGGTCGCGGGTATCGTCCGTGTCGCCCTCATCCATGATCAGCCGCGCCGGATAACCGGCAGCGCCCGCCACCTGTGAAATCTGTGCCGCAGAGACACCAAGTGCCTGAACTGTTGCGCTCTCTTGCGCCAGATTGACCGAAGCCGTCACAACACCGGGCACTGCGCCAAGGGCACGCTCGACCCGCCCTACACATGATGCACAAGACATATTTTCGATTGAAAACCTGTATGTTTGAAGCTCCGCAGGGTAGCCCGCGTCTTTGAGCGCAGTGACGATAGGCTCCATATCGGACCCTTCCGCCATCGCGACTGTCGCCGTCTCTGCCGCAAGGTTTACCGATGCCGACTGCACCCCCGGCACGGCCAGCAACGCTTTTTCTACCCGCCCGACACAAGAGGCGCAGGACATCTCGCGGACATGGAATGTGGTCGAATTTTCGCTGCTCATGGTGAGGCTCCTATTCTGTCTCAGATAACAGATAGGGCTTCCAGTAGCTGGAGGGTCAAGGGCTGATGTGGATTTAATCTTCGTGCTGTTTAATGCGGCGGGTTTCGACCGGCCTGAACATCACGCTCCCGGGCCAGGTTGAGCGGATATAGGCCAGGATATCGTTCCTAAGTACAGTGAGTTCCGAAGCTTCGGTAATCGCCGCATCTGCACAAGGCGGCTTTGTCCGCGTTGCCGCCATTCAGAGAACCCAGGTGCCGCGCGATGTTCCAATGACCGCTTTCAGGAAGCCGCACCGCAGCGCCGATGATCCTGGCCAAGGTCGGCTGAGGGCCGTTCAATACATCGAAGATGAGCGCCAAAATTTGACAGATTCATTGAATTCGACCGCATAGAAGGCGGAAGCTTCGGGTCCCAAGGGATCGCCGTCAAAACGCGCACCGCGCTTTGCACATTCGAAAAAGCCGGGAGCCGGCAACCCACCTCTTGCCTTGCTGATCACCAGTGCTGAGATCAATGGGCGACCGGCGGTGACATCTTCTTCAATCAGACGTTCGAGGGCCACAGTAAGCTGGTGGATCGTATTTGGCGGCGAGAGTTCAAGGGCCTTCGCGAGTGCCTGGTACGTGATGGGAAGTGCGTTCTCTGCTATCTCACAAAGATGATCCCTTATGCGTTGTTTCAGCATCATCTGAGGCCTTTCGCTGAGTTCGATGTTCAAGAGGGTTGTTCACCGTAGGGCCGTATACGGCGTCCCGTTTTGAATTCTTGAACAACACTCTTACTGAACCGAGATCGGTTGCAGCATGTCATTGGTGTCAAGTTTGAGTACACTGCGCCAGAGCGGACTTTTGAATACATGACATACGTGATTGCCGGGGCCGTCTTCGCGGCTCTCTATCAGAAATCCCGCCCATTCGAGCGGTCGCAGCACGCAAGATGAGAATGCGGCCATCTCACGCCACCCTGAGGTATGCCAGTCTTGCGGCTCACCGTAGAGTGTTTTGAATAAGGCGGCCTCGGTCGTGCCATGATCGGCCTCTACGTTAATCACGTTCATCCAAACGTCCCATTTTCCGAAAGGACGATTATCGAAACGCGCATAGGATGCGTGATCTATCTGGAGCAAAAAGTACGGGATCAGTTCAGCAAAAAGACGGCCAGGAGCTTGCGCCAGATCTGCGCCGCGTTTGGTTAACCGAAACCCTCCCTTGAAGTGCCGCCCCAAGCGCAACGAAATAAGCAGGAAATGCAAAACCTCGAGTGGGGGGAACTCGTATTCATTGATCACCTTGTTGTAGCGAAACATCTCTTCAGCGCCTTTCCCCGGCCAATCGAAATGCTCGACTGCCCAATGAACGAAAGTACGCTTGAAGGCCTTGGTTTTGGTCAAGCCGATTGAACCATGTTCCTGTGCATATTGCAGGTTCAAAAGAGCACCCCGGAGCAGCGGAGAATGTGCGAGTTCGGGATGGTCATCGGCGAGAAGACGAAATTCAATCATGACAGGATGCTGCCACAGGCCATGCAACATTTCCATAATATCCGCGCTGCCGACGCTCTTATACACCAAATTGCTGCGCGATGGATGAATGTCCGGTCCCATGAAGCTGCGCCGCAGCGCTCGACCATCAAGTCAATGTCCGGTCTGGGCCGTTCATGTTGGTCAATTCGAGATCGCTTGGTTGGATCGCGGCGATACGACTAACGGCAGCTACGAGCTCTTATTGACCAATGCTGCGTGAAGCACAGAGGTGTGCTGTCTCGATATAGCCAAAATACCTGTAACAACTTTTTGGTTTTTGAATGCGGGTTTTGATGGCGGGAAAAATGGTCTTTCCTTAGTTATGCCAAAAGGGGCGCTTATTAAATGTACACTACATCGCCAGATCGTAGCGGAACTATATACATAGAATCAATATTGTATAGGATGAAAGCTGTATGCAAATACCTTGCAGTACTACTTAGAAGAGGCAGAGTTACAGGCGATCTACAGCTGGCCAAACTGCTTTATGTAAGCATGCCGGATAACGTTGTTTCTTCCCCAATACGATTTAGCAATTTCACTCCCCTTAACCTGAAAAATATCAGCGAGTTCATCCGTACTTGCCCTTGGGTGGCGTTGTTGAAATTTCATACCCATTAATTCACACATTCTTTTGCCTTCGAATGATAAGGCAGTGGCGCAAAATTTGCTAAAAAACACTCCGTTTCGAGCGTACTGCGAAAAAGATTTCTCTATTGAGGATTTAAGCAGTGTTAAGGTAGCAGGATTGCGATCTTGAAGGCGTGTCGTGATCACAATGAAATACCCCTTGTAACACCCCTCAATGACCGGAAAATCCAGCATATCAATCTGGATTTCAGAATCAACAAGTATGCCATCAAGCACCTGTTGGTAAAACTTGTCCTTCAGACAGATAAAATGCCAATATCCGACTATCTCGTCGCCCGAGACCAATAGTCGCCATGTGTGGGGGCATTCAAAAAATATGGGTGCCCATTGCTTTGGTGTTCCAGCATGCTGTTGGCTCATACCGGCGATGGTACTGGCATCCAGAGAGAGTATTTCTGTGAGAAAAGCTTCATAATCACCATCGTAATGCGACGTCACAAAATCATGTCCAGCAACTCTGTAATTTTTCTCCCCGTGGTCGTTCTCGAACCAATCTTCCAGCAGGCTTTCGACTCTTTCCTTGGGCCACCCGAAAAACTGGATTAACTCAGTCAAACTTTCCTTATCAGGGAAATGCTTATCCTTTACCCAAGAGGTGACTGTGTTGCTGGATACGCCTAATGAATCGGCAAGATGATTTTGACTTACGCCTTTCAAGGCAAGGCCCGCTTTGATCGAAGCCGCAAGTTTGGATGACATTATTATCTCCAGTAAAATTCGTGCTCAATGTTCGATGTAGCCGATCCCGTCGTCCGCTTTGATTCTGCTTGTAGAAGGAAAATACCATGCCTTAATCGCGATACAAAAGCACTGGGAGGTACATTATAAAAAGTTATTGAAAAGTAATATTAATACAAAAGGCGCACACAATGAATACTCCATTCTTTCTCTATACTGCCGCTGCCATTGGTCTCGTCGCCGGCGAGAGCGTAACCGCTGCTACATTGCAAGCGGCATCTCCGTTCTCTACGATATCAGGTGTGGTCACTGGACCGGTCGTGCCTACGCTGGTGTCGACATTAGAAAATCTGACGGACGGCACGTACAGAGCGAACGTCGACGGCTCTGCAGTTTCTCTTGTTGTACAGTCTGGAAAGCCCGTTGCGTACAGCTTTGGGAAGTACAAAGCAAAGAGAGTCTCAATAAGAAAAAACATCATTCGTATCGATCAGGCGAAGTTCAAAATCACTGGCCTGAACGCGAATGTTCTACAGGGTGTATTTACGCTCAACGGTAGAGATACCAATCTGACATTGACGCGACAATAGGTACACTTATCCAAAAGGCCCGTCACTATGCGGGCCTTTTCCTAAAAACCTTGTACGCTTCATCGTGCCGATGATCCAAATACTCAAGCCCCTCTCACAAATCACCATTTTCAGAGGGGCTGCAACTGCGCTCTATCTGATGCACTTTTCGCAAAAGCAGCCATTGGCGCAGCTGCAGCGAAGGCACACTTCGTCCGCACTGTGGTCACTCGCCCTTCAAAGATGCTGCGCTGAGCATGAACGGCTGGTCTGATGAAGCTGCGGCGCAGCGAAAAGCGCATCGGCCAGTGGCGGCTTTGGGCCGTGCCTGTCGATCAAATCAAACTCGTTTAGCAGGATTGCGGCGATGCGACTAACGGCGGCAACGAGCCCAAATTTCCAAAATTCTGCAACACAGCGAATGGCAGCTTTGTCCGGTGGTGGTGCAAGATCCGCTCCAACAAACCTTCCGATTGGGCCTTATTCAAAAGATGGTCGAGCGGAGAGGTTCTATCGTCATCTACCAGAGCATCGCAGATGCCGTCGGCCGCGTGGATACAGGCGTTGTCAACGCACCAGCATCCACGACGCACAAAGCTATTCCAAAAAGCCTTCAGAGATAGCCGCACGTCACGCATTCGGCTGTTGGGAGTGTGACTTAATGATGTTCCGCAAAGAACACGGAAAGGTCAATGTGACGTCATTGGTCGAGAGAGACAGCCGTTACGCTGTCGTCATGCGCAACGAAGATCGCCAATCAAAACCGATCATGGAAAAGCTGATCGATGGCCTCTCGCCCCTGCCCGCAGATGCAGGGCAGTCCATTACCTTTGATCGTGGCACAGAATTTGCGGCTTGGCGTCGCCTCAAAGCCGCATCGGTGCTGACAGTTGGTTCTGTGATCCGTCCGCCCCGTGGCAGAAAGGAACAGTCGAAAACACCAACAATCGGCTGCGAAGCTACCTGCCCAGATCAACTGAACCGACGGCCCTAACAAATCGATATTTGAGGTCGATTTGTCAGCGCCTCAATTCCACCCCACGCAAGTGCCTGGGATACAAAGCTCCCGCTGAGGTCTTCGAAAGCAGGTTGACGGAAATTCGGAACCGATTGGAGTAAAAGACATTATCAAAACTTTGCACTTCGGCATGAGTTCATAAAGAACACGACCTGTGACACTATGGTTATCACATCCCCGACCCCCAAAACGGGTGTTGTCACGTTAACTCGTCGAGTTTGCAAGTTGGCATGCCGGTCGTGGATCAAGCAACATTTGCCGCGGATTTCCACGACTCGAATGCTTCTAGCCGATGGTAGCGGATGGTGAGAGCGGAACGACCGCGGGCTGGTACGGAGAAACGATTGCGGGTTGCGGACTGCATAGAAACGAAGCGCTGCAATCCACCCGGTGATCGGAAACCCTGCATCACCTGCTCGGTTTCGTAAGGGCAGGTGGCTGTTTTCTGCGCGGTTATTGAGCCCCTTGTGTGACCAATGATGAAGGCCAGATGCAACTTCGCGCTTCGTGGCACCATAGGAGCGCAGTTTGTCCGAAATGATTCTTTTTGGAACGAAGCCCCAACGTTTCATCAGCTTGATCAAAAGCCGCTTTGCGGCGCGCTTGTCTCGCCTCGATTGGAGGATTTCCTCAAGAACAACGCCGTGATGGTCGACCGCGCGCCAGAGCCAGTATGACCGGCCCGCGATCCTCACAACGCCTTCGTCCAGATTCCAGACATCGCCGGCGCGCGGCTACCGTCGCCGTAGAACGTGGGCGATCAGGGGGCCGAACTTGACGTTCCAGAGTCGGACCGTCTCACACGAAACGTCCACGCCACATTCCAGCATCAGTTCCTCGACCTCGCGCAGGCTCAAGTTGAACCGGACGTAGAGCCAGACAACATGAGCGATGATCTGAGGCGGAAGCCGATGGTGATTGTAGCTGATCTTCGGTGTCTGCATCGACACCACCTACGCCCAAATCAATAACCAGCAACCTCAGGCCCGTTAACGTGACAACACCGAATTTACAGTTATCAGCGGCAAACAGGCGTCACCGCAGGGTGGGCACGCGCCGCCTCTTGTGCCGCGTCGATCGCCAGTTGCCGCAGCCAGACATTTAGCGGTCGCAAGTGATTGTCGCTGGCCCAGTACAGGCGAATGTTGAACTGCACATCAAACGGCGGGTTCAGTACAACAAAACTTGTGTCAAAGGTCTTGGCCAACCTTGATGGCAGGGTCAGAACAAAATCACCCTCTCTCATCAAAACTTCGATCCCGCCAAAGCTGGGCATTTTGATCACTGGGTTAATAACAATCCCCAACCCCTTGAGATGTGCGATATAAAACGGGGACCAGCCGGTATCGTAATCGACAACGATATGATGCGCCGCCTGATAGGCCACCATATCCCATGCGGCGGGCGGCGGTGTCGCACCGCTGAACAGGCAAGCATAGCGTTCACTCAGCAAGTGCCGGGTCATCAGCCCTGAATCCTCGATCACCAACGGAGACATCAATAGATCGGCCTCGTGGTTCAAAAGCTGGGTATGTCCAGAGGTATCCGCGGTCTCGATGCGCACGCGTATATGCGGAGCCTGCGCCCTGATCCGGCGGATCAACCCCGGCAAGATCACGATCCGTTCGTAGTAGTTGCAGCTGATAACAACCGTTTCCGTGCTGGCGGCGGGGTCGAACTTCTCAGGCTCTGTCAGCCGCTCAAAGCGGTGCAGCATATCGGTTAGCTCGGGGATCAACTGGTCACAGCGATGGGTCGGGACCAAACCGCGCCCTTGACGGACAAACAGCGGGTCATTGAACACAGTGCGCAGCTTTTCCAGCGTATAGCTCAAGGTGGACTGCGTCAGCCCCAACCGCTCTGCTGCACGCGACAATGATCCGTCTTTGTGTATCTGTACAAGAACGCGCAAAGCATGCAAGTCCGTCTTTGATCTATAAAATTCTTCCATAGTTTCTATTTAAACGATCAAATTGATCGATCATGCAAGAGCCTTTAGCCGTCGCACCAAGCATATTGCCAAAGGGAGAGCGCGATGGCCGTATCAGTTCCAATATACGATTCCGTGACATTGCATCAGCTTCACGAGAACCCCTATCCAACCTATGCGCGGCTGCGGGCAGAGGCCCC